>JACLAC010004846.1_pt1 | contig 17179 bp, 12 predicted proteins | sample 8027881 | NCBI WGS metagenome assembly JACLAC01 (sample SAMN15725517, study PRJNA655200) | protist metagenome | isolation source: fluorescence activated cell sorting (FACS) single amplified genomes of... | place: Spain: Blaines Bay Microbial Observatory, Mediterranean Sea | collected 2016-01-19
TCAAGGTCATGTCGTTATAAGTGGTTGAGTTGGCGATTCGGCTGACCTCGTCCTTCAGTTGGGCATATTCCAGCTCGATGCTGAACCGGTCATTGGTGTTGAGTCCGTCTGACGAAGACTGTACCGCTAATTCTCTCATCCGGGATAGGATGCCGTGAATCTGGTTCAAGCCGCCCTCGGCTGTTTGCAAATAGTTGGTAGCTTGCTGTGAGTTGCGAACCGCTTGTTTCATGCCAGTGGCCTGATTCTTCATCCGTTGGCTAATGGCTTGACCGGCGGAATCGTCGGCCGCTCGGTTAATGCGAAGACCGGATGACAATCGTTCAATGTTCTGTTCCAAACCGGCTTGGGAACTGGAGTAGGATCGATAAGTGTGAAATGAGGTGGTGTTGGTGTTAACTCTGAATCCGCTTGCTAATGCCATGATCTTGCTCCTGTTGTTCTAATCAATTCGGTCAATCTTGCGATAAGTTTGTTGTTTTCTACCTCAGTCGTTTCTGCCAAGAACTGACTGGGTTGTTCTCTTATCGGAGGTCTGGGTCATTTTGTTTAATCTTTTTTTTGACCCTGGTCTCCGTGGCTTAGTCAGCGGCGATTGTCGCTTCAACTGACTGGCTGATTCCTTATCGGTCAGACTAATCAATTTGTTTAGCCGTTTGGGTTATTTTTTTCACTCTTCCTGCTCAATCCCTGTCACAAGCTGGGTTTATAGCTTATCAAAATAAATCCTGTCGTTGGCACTCTTAGCCGTTTGTGGTATGATGACTACAGTTGAGAAGGTAATCTAATGACCCAGTCAGTCAATCAACCTAATCTACTTTATATACATTCGGACCAACATGCAGCAGCAGTAGCAGGTTGTTACGGAGATCAACTGGTTCATACACCTAATTTGGATCAATTGGCTGCCGAAGGTATCGTTTTAGACAATGTCTATTGTCCTTCGCCTATCTGTACACCTTCCCGAATGTCAATGTTTTCCGGTAGATTTCCATACGAAAATCAGGTTTGGACCAACTATCACACATTAGATTCAGGTATCCCAACCCTAGCTCATGCCATGGGAGCCGCGGGATACCAACCTATTTTATTTGGGCGGATGCATTCGATCGGTCCTGATCAATTACGTGGTTATACTGAACGGTACGTTGGCGATCATTGCTCCAACTATACGGAGAGTGGTGATGTAGATCACGGTGAATTGCAAGGTACACAAGGTCCTAAAAGAATCAGCCTGACCAAATCTGGAGCGGGTCAGAATGCTTATCAAGTCCACGACGAAGACGTAGTTGAAGAAACGGTAGCTTATATAAACAAATTAGGTCAAGAAAGACGGGAGCTATCTCAAGCCGGAAAACCGTTAACTCCATTCTGCTTAACTGTCGGTTTGATGCTACCACATCAGCCATTTGTAGCTCGAAAAGAAGATTACCAACTCTATCAAGGGCAAATCAAGTTACCTAAAATACGACAACCGTTCTCTGACCAACTCCACCCATTTATCTACTCATGGCGAGAAGAAACAGGAATTGTATCAGTGACAGAAGCTGAAATTTTGCGAGCTAGAACAGCCTACTGGGCTTTGGTAACTCGGATGGATAAATTGATTGGTCAAATTTTGGACGTTTTACGGAAGAACAATTTGGACCAAAACACCTTAATTATTTATATGTCGGATCATGGAGAACAAGTAGGTGAACATGATTTATGGTGGAAACAAACATTTTATGAACACTCAGTTAAAGTGCCATCTATTCTTTGCTGGCCCGGCCATTTACCAAAAGGGCAACGGTTTAGCCAAGTAATTAGTTCATTAGATCTAAATGCAACACTATTGGATGCCTTATCCGCCCCACCTCTACCTAACAGTCGAGGCCGAAGTTTATTACCACTGATACAATCCGGACAAACAGCCAATTGGCAAAACGTGGCTTTTTCTGAATTTTGTACTCATGATAATCATCAGCATCGAATGATACGTCAGGATGAATGGAAATTAAACTACTATCATGGCCAGCCGGTCCAGTTATTTAACTTAGTCAATGATCCCGACGAACTGAATGATTTGGCTGGTCAAACTCAATATGCGGATATTCAACGACAACTGATTAATCGAATACTTGATGGCTGGGAGCCAAACCAGATCGCTGAAATCATAAAACGCAAGAGAGCCGACTACAATATTATTTCTAACTGGGCAAAAAAAACTAAACCGACTGACCAGTACCGTTGGCAACTTCGTCCTGAGATGGACTACCTAGATTAAAAACATAAATTGAGTAGGAAAAAGAAACAATGAAAATAACCGAGATTGATGTTCGACTAGTTGATGCCAACTTTCGAAATTTGATCATTACTCAAATACATACTAATAAGGGGATCACTGGAGCTTCAGAAGTCGTCACCAAACGATTTGATGATGCTACCATGCATGCAGTCCAGAACTTAACTGAAAATATTGCCTTGGTTGGTAAAGACCCACGACAGCCAGCATTACACTTTGAACGTATGTATCGAGATAACCAATGGACGATTGGTACCATTGCAGTTACTGCTATAAGCGCTATTGAAATGGCTATGTGGGACATCAAGGGGAAGGAAATTGGTAGACCGATATATGAATTGTTTGGAGGTCCAACCTTCGAAGATAAAATTCCGGTTTATTGTCATGTCCCAGGTGGAAGTTCACCAACAGAGTTTGCTGATAATATTACCTCTGCTCGCCAAAGAGGTTATCGGGTAATGAAAACCACGTTACCTGTTTATTATGGTCAAATAAAGCGAGTGTCACATGATGGTTCAGAATACGAAGCCAGTGGAGCAGCATATTCTGGGACCAAGGGCAAAGTTGATGGCAGTCAAAATGAACATCAATGGATTTCCAGTCAGATTATAGAAGAGATTATTGAATATTTTCAGTATGCTCGTCAGATACATGGGAAAAACATAGAACTATGGGTAGATTGTCACGCTCGACTCAGCAGTGCTACCGCCATAAAACTGGTTCATGGCTTAAAGGGACTAGTTGATTTAATTGAAGAACCTGTGCCACCCGAAGATATTAGCGGGCTCCAAATCTTGAAACAGGCTAGCTATGCTTGCGGTGGTCCTAAAATTGCCGCAGGCGAACGGACCGCCACTATTTACGACCGGAACATGCTGCAGATGGTTACCAAACAAGCAATTGACATTTTCCAGCCAGACTTAGGTAACAGTGGAGGATTCGGTCAATTTCATGAGTTAGCAGGTGTTGCTGCCATGAATAATGTCGCATTAGCACCTCATAACCCAAACGGACCACTATCGGTAGCACAAGGATTACAGGCTATGGCCTTCATTCGAAATGGTCATATTTTAGAAACTGTCGGTAATCAGCAAGAAACTCAACTTGCAGAAGAAATACTGAAAAATCCTCAAGTCATTCAAAGTCAGGATGGTTATATCAACTTACCTACTACCCCTGGCCTAGGGGTTGAATTAAACCTAGCTGGCATTTTAGATAGACCATTCAAAAGATATTATCAAACAACCCGCTAACCGACGACTTAAATTAAATCACAAATCCTTCCGGAGAATTCAATGCCTGATACAAGACCCAATATATTATGGTTATGTACTGATCAACAGCGTTACGACACAATTCATTGTTTGAATAATCCGTATATTCGTACTCCACATATTGATCAATTAGTATCTAAAGGGGTAGCTTTTACTCATGCCTATTGCCAGTCCCCAATATGCACCCCTAGTCGAGCGAGTTTTTTGACTGGTATGTATCCTTCGTCGGTTCACGCTTGTATTAATGGCAATCAGATTTGGGATGAAGCAGCACCTTTAGTTACAAAAACCTTGGCTGATGCCGGATACGATTGTGGCTTAGCAGGCAAATTCCATCTATCAGGTACACAAGGTCGAATTGAACCTCGCGTAAGCGATGGGTATCGTGTTTTTGATTGGTCCCATCATCCTGGGGACGACTGGGCCGAAGGACATGACTATATAGATTGGATCAAATCGAAAGGACACGATTACCGACAAATGCTGGCTGAAAATGGTTACATTCCGAAAGAATTTCATCAGACAACTTGGTGTGCAGACCGAACTATTGAGTTTATGACCCAAGAACGAGAGGGACCATGGTTATTCAGTTTTAACTGCTTTGATCCTCATGCTCCCTTCGATGCCCCACAAGAATTGGTAGACCGGTTTGATTTGGATCAACTGCCAGGCCCTCTTTTTCAGCCTTCGGATCTCAAAGCCCAAAATCGGTTGTCAGCTATTAATTTTCAATCCAAACCTACTGACCCAGCTGATTTCAATGGAAAATTATACCAGGCTAAGTATTGGGCCATGATCGAACTAATTGACGAAAACGTAGGACGTATTATGGCTGCACTGGAAGAATCTGGCCAGAGGGACAATACTATTATCATTTTTACTTCTGATCATGGAGACATGACCGGTGATCATGGTCTACGATTGAAAGGATGTCGCTTTTATGAAGCACTAGTTAGGGTCCCACTGATTATCTCCTACCCAGAAAAATTCGAATCTGGTTTGCGAACTGATGCTTTGGTGGAATTAACGGACTTAGTACCAACGCTACTAGATGCGGCAAATTTACCTATTCCTAACCGGGTGCAGGGGCACTCTTTATGGCCTATTCTGAGTGGACAGACTAATCCTGACTATCACCGAGATTTTGTCCGCTCGGAGTTTTATCAAGCTTTGCCTGATAAAACTTCCTACGCGACGATGATTCGTGATCGACGATACAAATTGGTGAATTATCATGGTCATAATTTAGGTGAATTGTTCGACTTAGACACTGACCCTGGTGAATTCAATAATCTTTGGGATGATGATAGCTATGCTGATATTCGATTTGGACTAATGAAACGGAGCTTTGATTCCTTGGCTATGGCAATTGATATTGGTTCACCTCGGATTTCTGGTTATTAATAATGTTTGCAATTTGACCCAAAATGGCTACAAAATATCCAAGGCCTAGGATTCTCGATCGTATAGAGAGTCCGATGCTAATATTGGCAGGTTTAGCCATCTGTCTTTACCTCGGAAACCTAATGGGAATTTGGGCCAAATGAACTTGGAGTCAGTTTATTTTTGGGCTACGCTATCTATTGATATAGTATTTGTCTTAGACCTAGTTCTTAAAGTTTCAATCCAACGTGGTAAATATTTGCGCTCACCTTGGTTCCTAATTGACTTAATTTCAACACTACCGATTGTAGATGCGCTGATAACTCTTCCAGCTAGTAGTCAAGGCTTTCGTTTCGTACGTGGTTTCAGACTTTTCCGTGTTATGCGGACTCTGAGAACTTTGAGAATGTTACGAATTCTGAATTTGCTAACGACAACAGAGAGCCAAAAATTTTTTAAGCCTTCCAAAATTTTTAACCGAACGATACAAGCTACAGTCTTAGTCTATACGCTTTTGTTCACTGGACTTATTTTTGCTATTTATCCCAAGGTAGGACCTGACAATCCTCAGTTGCTAATCGAAGCACAAATCACTGAGTTCTATTTGGTTCTTGGCTCCTTAATGGGAATGCTGCTAACTGCTGTTGTCATGCGTTTTTTCATCTTAGAAATTACGAACCACCAATTTTAATCACTACTCGATTTAGCACTTCCATCTCAAGTTTCTAACCATTTTCTTCGTAAGCCAAATGAATATCATAAAACCGTTAGTATGCCTGCCACTGTTATTTTCTGTGCTCTGAAAGGTTTTACTCAGACCGTTGAGCAATTGGGCGGAGATCTTCATACTCTCAAAACTCACCTTGAAGATGCTATGGCAGTGGTCACTGAAGCTCACAAAAAACATGACTTGATTATTGATAAGTATATTGGTGATGCAGTCATGTCATTTCGAGGTGGAAACCTCGTTACTGGGACAGCTGAAGACCACGCCATACGAGTAGTTATGGCTACGCTTGATGGTATTCGAGGCCTACAAAATCTAAAAAATCCTTTCTTTAATGAAATGAAAATCGGAGGTGCTTCCTCAAAAAATGCTCTGATCGGTGCTTTTGGTTCTCGTAACCGGCTGAGCTATACTATTTTAGGCGATCGGGTAAATTTGGCTGCCAGACTAGAATCTTCAGTCTTTCGGTGCCATACTAGCAATCTATTTTGTGATTTAACTCAAAAGTTAACAAGCAGTTGTGATCACTTACTTTGGCGACGGTTCGGTCAATCAAGAGTAGCTGGGAAAGATGAGGCAGTGGTAGTTCATGAAGTATTCTACGCTGAAGACTATTCTGATACCAGATGGATTGAGTGCTTCCATCAGGCTCTTGAATATTTCGAACGAAAGGAGATTGCCCAAGCCTTAGGAAAATTTCAACAAGCTAATTCTTTTCGATTAGGTGGGGACGCTGCATCTCAACAGTACATAAAGCATTGTGAGATTTTACTTCAGAATGGGTTCAATCAACGCTGGCCCCCCGTCTTCGAACCCCAAGAATGAAAGCACTTTTCCACTATACTCTCTGTGGCTGAATTAACCTCTTTCGTAATTCTTCCCACTCATCGTCTGTAAGTTGGGAATCAGTATCTAACCGCTGTCCTTTTAAAGCTGAACGATAAGCTGACATGATAGCATTAAAACCCAATTTAGCAATAGAATACTGGCAATAGTGTGGTCTACTATCATCCTGCAACCAAGTTGCTATCGCTTGAGTAAAGCGGCGCTGGGCCAATATATCATCCTGACCGAAATTTGTAGGTTGGATAAATTGTGGTTCATTATTATTCAGTAGATACCCCCAAGATCCATTTTCTCTCCACCAAATTCGACCTTTCGTTGCCCAAATATCAATATTACACCGCGGGTTACAAGATGGAAAATCTGCACTTCCCAAAGCTGTCCTAGTCGATTCAAAGAAAGCACGAATTCCACCATCAAATGTATAAGTTGCCATCAAGTTTTCCGGACAATTTAGCCAATCCAAATCGTAGGTTTCGCCACCATCAATAGCAGCCCACACAGCAGTTGGTGCAACATCCCCAACTGCTAACAAAACTAAGTCCATCAAATGCGTGTCCATATCGGTGATCTCACCCTCTGTACTTGCACGAACAAAGTGAATCTGGCCTAGAGAGTTATCTGACTGGAACTGACGCAATTGATCTGCAAAGGGTAAGTATCGCCGTTGGTGATTAACAATAATTTTCAACTTGGTTTCCTGTTCTACTAGATCTAAAAGTTCAGTCTCCCGAGGCCGGAGCGCGATCGGCTTCTCAATTACTAAGGCTTGAACACCAACTTTGGCTGCTGATTTTATCCAAATATGACGAGGTATAGTTGGCATAGTTACAACGTGAACTATATCTGGTTGTTCTTTCTCCAACATTTCTTCATAGTTATCATAAGCAGCCACATTCAGGAGGTCGGCCACATCTTTTCTACGTTGATTATCAGCCTCACAGATGGCAACGACTTCCATATCTTCTAGACCTTTGTAGGCAGCTGCGTGGTGAACCCCGCGACGTCCGCCGAGAATTGCCGTTCTGTAATTTTTCACCTGTTATTTCCTCCAGAATAATTGCATTTAGCCAATCCAAATCTGATTCGATAAAAGATATACACCAAAATTAGTGAAATCAAAATTTCATCAAAACTCTTTGATAGAAAGATTGCGGAACGCAACCTCTTGTGGCGGTCCAGAGTGAATCTGTAGTCCAATTAGACCTGATCGCGCACCTGCTGGGTCGTCAAGTTCTGCAGTTACAACTCCGTTCAGAATTTGCAAAATATGGTCGTCTACGGCGAGAATTTGGTATTGATTCCAATCATTCTCATTCAGAACTGATTCCACTATCTCAGGTCGATAATGAACTAAATGCCCACGCAACATCTCTTCGTAGAGTGCTCCCCAGCAATGATCGCCAATATCGGCTTGATAACCCGCCATATGTCCGTCTTCTTGTACTAAGCTACGAAACTGAATACCGCTGTTATATCCCTGCAACCGTGTTTCACAAGTAAATGCGAAATTGGCGTATTCTTTTTCTGTTCTCAAAAAATCATTATAGCTCAGATTCTTAGTTGTTCGACCAACTAGAATACTATCCTCAACTTTCCAAAGGTCTGGATCTCCAACCCAACCAGTTAAATCTTTGCCGTTGAAGAGAGAAGTGAAACCTAGTTTCGCATTTACTGATTGCATTTTTAAGTCCCTTTTTTTGAAATTGACGTTTCTTTTTCGATTTGAGCTCAAGCTGAAAAACCTACAAAATCCTTGAAAAAGATTGATAGCATACTACGCTAATTTACGTTAAGGTGTCAAATGTTGAGTTGATGGATAGTAATGAGTCGGCAAAAGATATCTTAGAGTATTACAACTAATTGGATAATAAATAGTTTCTAAGCTAACTATCTATTATCCAATTAAGATAGAATTATCAACTGTCTGAGCGAGATTCAAAGATCAAAATAATGTGATTATTAATTCGTGCACACGGTGGGCTAAATTTTAGTAGATGAACGCCAAAAACTATTTTAAGCAATCAGTGTTACGAGGAATCGTGAGGTCTTTTTGGGCTATAACATTGGTACAGAATAAAATTAGTCTGAGTAATGCCCTCACATCTTATTAATCGCAGGGAATTTTCACGTTCGTATTGTAGTCTATGTCTACTAAAATTGGTTCTTTCTTTTTTTAAATTGTTTGTGATACATGTCAGCATACAGCCCATCTAAAGCCAGTAGTTCTTCATGAGTTCCCATTTCGGCGATCCGACCATCTTTTAAAGCTACAATAGATGTCGCATCCAAAATAGTAGACAGACGGTGCGCAATAACAAACGAGGTGCGTCCTTCCATTAGTCGACTCAGTGCTTGTTGGATTTTTGACTCTGAATCAGAATCTAGAGCGGAAGTAGCCTCGTCTAGTATTAGTACCCTCGGGTTTCTAAGTATTGTCCGAGCAATGGATATACGTTGTCTTTGACCGCCTGACAAGCCACCACCTCTTTCACCAACTTCTGTTTGGTAACCTTGGGCTAATTCTTCAACAATAAATTGATGTGCGTTGGCTGAGATTGCGGCTTGCACAACTTCTTCGTCAGTAGCATCGAGCTTACCAAAACGAATATTATCAGCAATTGAACCTTGGAAAAGGTAGTTATCTTGTAAAACAACACCTAATTGATCCCGCAAAGAGCGTATTTTGATTGATTTTAGGTCGTGCCCATCAATGGTAATTTGTCCTTCGGTTGGATCGTAGAAACGGGAAATCAGATTAGCCAAAGTCGTTTTCCCCGATCCCGAAGGTCCAACTAAAGCGATCATTGAGTCAGGTTTCACTTCAAAGGTTATTTGTTGCAGAATTGGTTTTTCCGGTTCGTAACTAAATGATACATCACTGAATTTCACACTACCCTTAACTGGAGGCAGATCAACAGCATCAGGTGCTTCTGGTACTGTCGGTTCTGAATCTAATAATCCAAAAACACGTTCCGCAGAAATTAGTGCTTCTTGGATAGTTGCATTAATATTTACCAATTTCATCATAGGACCATAAAGACTACCCAGAAATTGATAAAAGGCCACCATCGTACCAACTGTCATTTCCTCATTGACAACTAAATATCCTCCATAACAAAGAACTACACCACTACCTAAAGAACGAAAAAATATAGATACGCGACCCATAGTCGTACGTTGCTTAGCTAGATCAAGTTGATCATCTAGCATGTCTTGCATTCCATGAAAGATTTTTTGTTCTTGATGTTCTTCACGATGGAAGGCTTTAATAACTTTAGCTCCTGCCACAGATTCGTACATTTCGGTCGACAGATCAGCCCATTTATTTCTCAATCCTCGCCATACATGTTTCATTCCATTAATAAAAAAAAGATAGTTACCAACGACTAAAGGTAGAACTGCTAACGAAACCAAGGTCAATTTCCAGTTCCACTTGAACATGACAACTATCATGGTGGCAAACATCATGACATCAGTCAAGATATCAATCGAAGTATCTGTTACCAATGAACGAAGTGCACTAACATCTTCTCTAACACGAGACAGAATTTGGCCCGTGCCATGCATATCATAGAAACGCATTGACATTTGTTGCATGTGACTGAAGGCCTCTTTTCTCAGGTCGAATAAAATCTTTTGACTGATCCATGTCATTACATAAGTACGAACATATGATAAAAGACCAACAACAATATAGAAACTAATGATAGTTATGAGAATAATAATCAACCATGAAACGGGATCTTGGTCTATCTCGAAATTGAACCATTTAATAACGATTGATTCTTCTTTTGTTTTAGACAGGATATCGTCAATTACGAACCGCTGTACTAATGGCATAAAGAGCTGAGATTGGGCCAAAACCAGTATCAGCAGGAAACCAAAAATTAGCCAGCCCAAATAAGGTCGACCATACTTGATAATGCGGATAAAGTTTTTCATAGATCAATTCTTATTACGTGCAGCCACTGATAAAAATCACTCTAGTGATTATAAGAACGGGAAGATAACAAAAATTTGCTCTGGTATATTAGTCTACAGAGCAAATTGGAGGGGCATTTCAGCTAGGATAATTATATTTTCAATTTTTCACTCAGTCGGATAATAGCACCAAATTTTTCAATGGCGGTATATTCCAAGGATGAAACGCTCAAAATTAATTTTTGACAAGCTCTTAGGCTTTGATAAAAACGTTTTTGACGGAAGCGTTGAGATATAGATCGACCTAACCCATTTATCTCTTCGTTGGACTCAGTCAAGTCAGCTAGCAGTTGAGATGAAAATTGAAACTTAATCTTTAAGTTTCGTAGAAGTCGAGTCATCTGCTGATAGATAGCAATAACTTCGTCAAATAACACTAACTCTCTATCTTCAAAGTTATTCTGGATAGATTGGAGGTAAGAAAGAATGACATCTTTACCTTCTAAAATCTGGCTAAGTGGAACTTGTCCCCACTTTAGAATATCCCTAAAATCCGTTTCAGACACTTCCCATGTTTTTTTAATGCTGTCTTCGATGTGATTAGAAAGTGCTTGATATGCCTCTGTTCCCATGGCACTTCCGTCTACTTTTCGACGGATACGCATCAGTTTTCGCGCTAGTCGAAATACACTGTAGGCAGTTTCACGTTCATCTGGCAACCGATCTCGGTCTTCTATCAGAAATTGATAGTAACCATCTAAACCAAGTTCGTAAAAGCCTTTAATAGACAGCCATTTTCTTTCTAGTTCTTTAGCACTAAAAGCTTTTGTGTAACCATTTTTCCCAAGAACTTGGTCTGGCTCTGAGCTAGCAGCAAAAAATGGATGGCCGTTATCAAAAGGAATTAGTGCGATTCTACCTTCTTTAACGTTTTGGTATAGACGATTCCAGGCAGTTTTATATTCTGCATCGTAGTGTAGTTCGTATTTAAGACCCATTACACGACACACCGTGCGTAACGGATTATGGAAAACTGTATGAATACTTTGTTCTGGGTTATTTCGATTGTATGAAATACGGAAGGGCTCTCCTGAGACAGCCATCAAGTAAGGAAGTGGAATATCTAGACCTTGATGGGTAAGTGCCTCATGAACGCAATAGATTGATTCTATTGGTGCTGCGTGTTTAGGTAGGGGGTCTGCATCCTGGCGCATTTTTAAAACCTCTTAATTTAATTAATTATGAGTTGTCTTTATTTGTTGATCGATGGACTTGACGGCCTTAAGCAAATCACTCCATCTTAAAATCACACCCATTAGCAGACGATCTCCAAAGAAAAACGTTTATGTTTGACGCAAAAAAACATTTTTCCCACTAATAGATATAAGATACATGAAAATACGATACATTATTGTAATCGTTTCAAATAGATAAACAAAAATTAATTAATATCGCAACCTCTAGATCTAACTTTTGGAGTTGATTCAACAAACATAGATTTCCCTTTTAAGAATAAACTACTACATGGTAGAAGATTCTACAATTTGACCTCCAATCATTGAGAAATTCCCTATCTCAACCACTAGCTAGAATCTTTGACAATTATAGGATTACTAGTTGGCAGTTTTTTTATCCATGGTGATACCTTGGTTGCTTCAAAATTAATTTCTGCGTGGAATGAGTTAATTCTAATGGGTCATGTTGCAAGAAAATTTGTTCGATTTTTAGCCCAGTTGGTCACTCAACAACTTTCTTTATCACGTTTGAGCTGGTAGTATCGCCTTTTTTTAAGTGATTTCATGATGAAAAATCATACATCACTAGAAATAAAGCTCTCTGTGATTACAAAGGCAAAGCTTATTAATTTGTTACCAAGACAATCAACAACTCCAAAAAACAAACCATTCAGCAATTTCTTGATCTCGTGCGAAAACTACAGTCTTTAGCCGAATTAGTCTCTTGAAAAAGTAATTGGAGATCTATCGGATTAACAAAACGATCGGATCAACAAGCAATTTTCTCCAGCTAATATACCTCATCTGAGATCAGAAAATTCAGCAAGATAATATAAAAAAGTTGAAGTAAGAAGTCGTATTGAGTGGTGTGCAGATTTATTTGCTAAGAAATGTAAAGGACTTACGATTGGTAGGATATCTTGGTATGCGAAATGGTTTTCATATCTTATTCGAAATTATCGGATAAGATTCGAAAGATACACTAGCATCATAACCAGCTACTTTTAAGGCTGAAAAAAATCCGTGTGACCAAAATCATTCATTAACTCGACAAAAATGTTTATTAGATTTCGCAACATGAACATCCGCTAGGCAATCCGAGGCTTCAATAATATTAGGAACTAGCTTGTTTCCCTAAACTTGATTATTGCTTTTATTTTCTACTATCTGATTCAGATCAGGATGTTTTTGGTGCCAATCCGTTATTTTTTGATATGCAGAACCAACTTGACATAATAAGCGTTCAGACAAATGATGACCAACCAGCTGCAAGCTCAGAGGTAAATTATTCTTGGTAAAGCCACAAGGAATGGATAATGTTGGTAAGCCATTGTAGTTAAAGGGGACGGTAAATCGTTGAAATTTAGCTGGCCGATCAGTCATTGGACCATACAAACCTTCTGCTGTAACCGGGTGTGGTGGTGCTGACATCGAAGGGCAAACGATCAAGTCAATTTCTTTCATGGCTCGTTGAAAATATCCATTACACTCAGCTCGCAGATTATTGGCTCTAGCATATTCAGCTCCTGTTACTGTCGCACCTTTGTCTAACCAGCCTCGAAACCAGGGCCCATAACTTTTTTTTTGAGATGGATAGGTAGAACGATGTGCGAAAACTGCCTCAGCAGTACACAGTATTGGCCAAGCCAAAATATATTCATCTAAGTTAGGTAAGTCAATATCGATTAATTCTGCGCCCAAACCAGTTAATATCTCTACGCTTTGGCGGATAGCGTTAGCCAGTTCGTTATCAATATCCGAGGTGGCAAAATTATCGTTGTAACCTATACGTATACCTCTCAGATTAGATAAACTCCGATTGGGTGCACTTAACATTCTAGAAACCGGTTGACATAGAGTAGTTGGATCTTTTTTATCTGATCCAGAAACAATTTCTAGCATGATGCTTGCATCATCTACACTACGAGTCATTGGTCCTATATGATCCATCGATTCAGCCAGTGCTAAGACGCCATGACGACTGACCCTCCCCCATGTAGGTTTGAGCCCTACAATACCACAAGCTGCAGCCGGAAAACGGATAGAGCCTCCCGTATCACTACCGAGAGAACCAAAGCAAAGCCCACTGGCTGTTGCAACTCCAGAACCACTCGACGATGAACCGGTCCAACGATTTATGCTCCACGGATTGATTGGAATGGGAAAATCGGGGTGGTAACCACCCATAGCACCTTCTGTTAGGTTAAGCTTACCTAGTAATATAGCTCCCGCTTGGGTCAGTCTTCGAACCACCGTTGCATCAAATCTAGGAATATGGTTCGCATTAACTCTCGCCCCTCCCATTGTCCGAATACCCTTGGTATAACAAAGATCCTTGACAGCAATTGGAATACCATGAAGTAGTCCTTTGTAATGGCCAGATAGAATTTCTGTTTCGGTTTTCTTGGCAGTATCTAACGCTAATTCGCTGGTGACAGTAGCGTAACTTTTGAGATATGGGTCGAATTTGTCGATGCGTTCCAGTAACGAGAGCGTTAATTCAACTGGGGATATTTGCCTAGAGTTAATTAGCTTCGCTATTTGAAGAATAGTATTAAAGTACAACATTAATCACGAATTGTAGTTCACTAGCTTGGCGGTCGAAAAAAATCCCATAACTTCTTCAATATACTCTTTACACCCTTTAATTGCTCTTTTTGTTCATCTACCTGCTCTTGTAATAACCCTAGTCCCAATCTGATTTCGGTTGCTTCCCGACGCATTTGATCCGATAAATCCACCATTTTTTCTATTTTTTCTAATTTTTTTTGTAAACGGTTAATTTTTGAGCTTTGGAGTGAATTAATCGCCTGGCTAGAATGATAAGTATCCTCTTTATTAAGCAGTTGTAGATAAACATTTATTTTACCTGATGACTGTCCATCTGATTTGGAATCAGTATCAGAATCAGATGGTTGCATCGATAAACCGCTTAAATAATTGTTTAGCAATTCTGTGACGCTTCCACATGAGTTCAGGGTGAAATTGAACTCCAACCGCAAAAGTATAGCTAGAATTTTCAATAGCTTCAATTACTCCATCGGTGGCGATAGCGGTGGCTTGGAAGCCGGAAGCTAAATCCCGTATTGATTGATGATGGTAAGAATTAACACGAGATGTAGTCGTGTTAGCTGACTGGTGCAAGATAGTGTCTGATTCAATATGGATTGTATGAGCAGCATACCAACCGACGCTTTGCTGGGAATGGCTAACATTCGATGTCGGTATTTGGCTCCTGATATCTTGAAAGATAGTGCCACCCATAGCTAGGTTGATCATTTGCGCGCCACGGCAAATCCCCAACAAGGGTAAATTTTTCTCTAAAGATTGGCGTACTAGATACAGTTCCATTTGATCACGGATTGGGTCAACCCGGCCAATTTTCGGATGTGGTTGTTCCCCAAAAATCAGAGCATCAGGATCTCCACCTCCAGATAATAGAAGACCGTCGGAGATGGACAAATACATGTCCAAAACTTGCCGGTTTTCAGTATGAGGGAGAATGATAGAACTGCCTCCGACCGCTTCTATGGCTTCTGCATAATGTCGGGAAAGCAAATTAGTATCAGCGTCCGCTTTACAAGTAATACTAATAACAGGACGTTCAAAAGAATTTTGTTGTTCCATCATACTCCAGTGAATGTGAACCCGAGACTCAAAAACTAAATACTGAATGGTCCAAGTCGATAGTGTCTACTTGATATTGAGTGTAACGTACTCGGGTCGACCATTACTATGAAGGACATGCAGTAAAATCTTGGATTCTTTGGCTACTGCATTCAGGCGAGTACGGTAATCTTCTATGTTGGCTACTGGTTCCCAGTCAATCTCCTTGATTAGGTCCCCAATCTGCAGGCCAGCTTTTTCTGCTGAGCTATCTTCTTCTATACTAGTTATAACAACTCCCTCTTCATCCTGGTAGTCATACTGGTTAGACAATTCATCTGTCAAATTTACTACTTTCATTCCTGCGAACTGTTCTGATTGATCGTCATTGGGTTCACGTCCCATGTCTTGTCCTATCTGTAAGTTGGCTAAGGCCTTTTCTGTTCTCTTCCCCAATTTAATTTTTAGATTCTTGGTTTTACCCTTTCGAACGACTTTTACGCTAACACGCTCACCAGCTCCAGCATCGGCTACAATATTTCTCAAGTCATCTCCATCCTTGATCTGCTGCCCATCAAAAGAAGTGATAACATCTCCACGCTTAAGACCCCCTTTATCGGCTGGACTATTCGGGCCTACCATAACTACCAAGGCTCCATTTGTATCAGGTAATTCATATTTCTCGGCAATGTCTTTAGTCACTCCCTGGAATTGTATACCAAGCCAGCCACGTGTCACTTCACCGTCTGTTTTCAATGCCTGCATGATCTTCTGAACCAGATTACTGGGTATAGCAAAGCCAACACCAACATTACCTTGAGACATACCATTGCTAGTTAAAATAGCTGTATTAATACCAATTAATTGCCCGCGTACATTAATCAAAGCACCACCGCTATTGCCTCGATTAATAGCAGCATCAGTTTGAATAAAATCTGCATAGCTGGCTATACTTACATCGTTAGTGTCTCTTCCTTTTGCGCTGACGATACCTCTAGTAACGGTTTGGGACAAACCGAAAGGACTACCAATAGCAACCACCCATTCGCCAACTTCCAAGTGACTAGAATCCCCAAAGGTTAAATGCGGCAAGTTTTTTTCCTCGATTTTTAGTAAAGCTAAGTCTGTACCATCCCGCCCAGAGTCAGTACCAATAATTTTTGCTTCAAACTCACGACCATCAGATAATACGACTTGGACATCACTAGCACCTTCAATCACATGATTATTAGTCAGAATATATCCGTCAGAGCTGACAATTGCGCCAGAACCAAGGCCACCTGGTACTTCACGTTGCCTTGGTGTTGATTCCTCGTTACTGCCTTCTGGTGGGACTGCATCAGGAAAAAATCGTCTCCATTGTCTAAAGAAATCTTCATCAAATGGCATTTGTTGACGACGATTTGAAATCATACGTGTCGTTGTAATCTGAACCACCGCAGGTTTTGCTTTATTCACTAAATTAATAAAGGCTCGATTAGCTCTTTCTAAATGCTCTTGGTCTAGGCTCAAATTATTCTGCTCTGACTGGGCTATCGCAGTAGGTAAAATAATTGTTAAAGCTTGCCAACTAATAAACAAAACTAGGAGAAAACCTAGTAGTGATCTTAGTCTTTCGATCTTTATTAGATTTGAGTATTCTGAGGTCTCTAATTTCATTACTTATTTCCCTTAGTTGTCTAAATTTTTGTCTTTATTTACTTTTGAGTATGAATTAAATGCTTAATTTGATCAATATATTGATCCAATCCAAAAATACTTTGCTGACGAGTTTCCATGTCTCGGACGGCAACTTCATTTTTAGATAACTCATCGGGTCCAATTACTAAGGCTAGGGGAATTCCTTTCCGGCTGGCATATCCAAAGGTTTGACGAAATGATTTAGGTTCTAAATAAACTTCAG
>JACLAC010022286.1_pt1 | contig 17175 bp, 6 predicted proteins | sample 8027881 | NCBI WGS metagenome assembly JACLAC01 (sample SAMN15725517, study PRJNA655200) | protist metagenome | isolation source: fluorescence activated cell sorting (FACS) single amplified genomes of... | place: Spain: Blaines Bay Microbial Observatory, Mediterranean Sea | collected 2016-01-19
TTCTTGCCAGATTGCAATTCATACCTAATTTTGTATAATAATGCTGTGATGGTGCTGTGACTAGAAAACACAACATTTTTTTGAAATAATAATTATTGAAATCTGCTGGCCAGGCTGGAAATAATCCAGAAATCCTCCTCCATATAGAGGTATAATAGCATAACAAAAATAACTGTCAATACACTTTCAACACATCTGGAAAGAAAAAGATAATTCGTTTGTATGTATTAATACATCCACGTGAGGCGTGAAAAGTGTACGAAAAAAGTGTGTTGATATTACGTAAATAGATCATTATATATATTGAATAATGTCAAGTAACCAACCGAAAAATATATCCCCAGGGCGACATGTAAATTCTAGAAGTGCCAGTTCACCATCAGCAAGATCAAGTACAAATAGTATTGGGTCATATGAAACACCTCCACCAACATCACGTTATGCACAATACATTTACAATAGCAATCCTAGGCGTAACAATAATAACAACAACGGCGGTGGCAATAGACAGCGCCGCTTTGGTGATGGTGGTCCTTTTATACATTTAGGAGAAGATGATAACTCAGGCTTGAGTAGTGAAACTATTAAAAAAGCCTTTCTAAATCAAAAACAACTAGTTGCCATTGCAATAGCACCCGTATGTTTAGGATTAGGTTCAGGCCTGGCAATTGGCTTATTGGGTTTGATAGGTTGTTATAAAGATAACAACGTTGATAGATTTTCAAATATTGAATTCCCAGATATATGTATACAAGCAGAACAAACATTGTTTGTTGATGATTATCAAGTTTGGAACATTGTATATAATATTTTTTCTATTTTTCAAACTGGTGCCTTATTCGGTAGTATTTTAACATTGTGTCTAATAAATGTTATTGGACCTAAAGCTCTTTGCCAATTAAGTAGCTTTGCATTATTTTTAGGCTCAGTTATTGCATGTATATCAAAAGAGGAAATGTTTATATTGTCTATTATAAGTAAAGTATCATCAAGTGTAGGGATTGGAATTGCTGTTATATGTGTTCCATTATATGTTGTGGAAACAAGCACCGTCCAAACGAGGGGTCCAATTTCTGGGCTGTTCCAATTTTTCTTATTTATTGGTATAAGCGTATCGCTTTATTTGAAATATTACATGTTTTACAACAGTATTAGTCAATTACAAGGCGATAACGATACAAATAGTAGCGGGGATGTATTAATCAATGAAATGCCGTTGGTTTGGCTGTTAGCATTAGGCTTGCAATCTATTCCATCTTTCATAGCTTTAATATTTTTATGTTTTATACCCGAAAGCCCAAGATGGTTAATGAAGAAAGGACGCTTTGGGGAAGCTGGGGATGCGTTGCGGCGTGTGCGAGACCAAGCTGAAGTTGTCGAAGCTGAAATCTTATTAATGCAAGATGTTATAGACAATGGAAATAACGAAGTTATTGAAGAGGATCTTAATTTCCAAACAAATCTTTATAGATATTTTTGTCAAGATTTCGTGAAAAAAAATGCGCGTGTGTTATTTCTAACAATAATGCACTGCATTATAGGTATCGGTGTAATTGCTAAATTCATACCGTACATCTTGACGAAAACAATTTATCCTAAAAGTTTTATAGTAACAACATCTGGATCAAATCATCATCCCTCCATTCATAATAATAATACACACAATGGAACAAAAAGTAAAGGCAATGATAATAACAATAATGATGACAGCATTAAGAAAGAGATGTTACTTTTTTTATATTTGCTTATCATTACTAATTTATCAATGTTAGTTTCAATTTGCAGTACTAGTAGATATAAAAATCGTCAGCGCTTGTTAGTATGTGGTTCAATTGGATTATCCATTTCTGGCATTTTATTATGCGTCCTTGAACTTGGATATGTATCAAGCGAAGTATCTATAATCTTTCCAGTATACTTGATTGCAATCGTTTTATATGTTGTATCTTATTCATTGACGTGGGGACCAATTGGTTGGTCGTTGCCATTAGAGTACTTTGATTTATTAAATCGCGGCTTTGGCTTTACAATGTCATGGATTATATCATGGATTTTTAGTATTGGTTTTTCAATTCTTAGTACATATTTTGAATTTGTATTTAAAGATTTTACTAAAAAATTTGATGGAGGGACATTGGCTATTTTACTTTTATATACTGTGGTGAATGTCATTGGCACTATTATAATTATAATATTTTATAGAGAAATCCCAGAAGATAAAGTATTAGAAGAAATTGAACAAGATTACTATAATAAATTGAGTGATTTACATGTGCAAGATTTGTCTGGATATCAACAACAAGGTTAGGCATATTAATGAATATATTTTGCCATTTTATGTGAGATATGTATGAGACGTATTTGATAAATAAATATATATTTTACCTTTGTCACACTGTATTCTTTTGAGAGTAGGAATTGTCATCGGGTAGACATAAAAATTAAAATAATACGCGCGCGTACACAATTTGTATTTTTTATTTTTATTATATATATATATTTAATAAAATAAATATTTTACCCTCTTTTTTTTTAACCACTTTTCGCGGTATACACACACGCACGCATGCATGTACTACGAGACGTACTTTTTATTATATTTTTTATACGGAGTATTTTATTTTTAAAGAAAGTATATCTACACGTGTTCGTACATTTTTTTTATGGCCCTCAGGTTGTCATTGAAAGTGATTTTACAAGATGTGTCACCATAACATATTCAGTCCGAAGTGGGTGTTGAGAATTTGTATCAATTTTAAGAATTGAATAATGCTTTTGAAGAGAATCTTGGACATTACCAAGAACTTTTGGTATATGTTTTCTGATATTATCGTCTTGCGTGTTTAATGACAGGCATGCGGCCTTGATCCATGCTAATTTCAATTTTGTTTTTGATTTCAAATTACTTCCAAGCTGTTGTGCTAATGACAAAATGACCATTTGCGTCAATTTAGATACAACTTCGTCTGGGTTTTCTTTAACATATTCACACAACCATTCCACCAAGCTTAGGTTTGCCGCACTAAGGACAGTCCAAAACGCAGTTTGGTAATCTTTCTTCTCATATGCTGCAATTGCCTTTTCTTTAGGTGTTGGTGCTACTTTTTTTGCAGCAACTCCATTCTTGTTATTATCACTTTTAGATGCTTTTGCAGTTGCCTGTGTACTTCCTATGTTTGCTACCATACCTTTTAAAGATTCTACTGTTTTTGTCAATGATTTAACTTGTGAAGTTAATTGAGAAACTTGGGCCTCTAACTTTTTCTCTCTTTTCTTGTCTACGTCCATTGATTTCTTCATCTCGGATCGTACTTGGGAGAACATTTCTTTACATGCCCTATCAAAAGCTGGTAATAAAACATTTTTGAATGAATCCCTGAAAGTATTCGCTAATTGATTTGGTATTTCAGCATTTAAACTATTAACTATTTCTTCCGTCATCTGCGATGTATTGATGTCCGCTGTAGTTGTTGCGTTGAGTTCTTTCCCTTCCTCTTCCATTTTTTCTTGTTCTTTTTTTGCATTTAAAAATAAAGTATCAATTGGTATACTTTGCCCTTGTTGTTGTTGCTGTTGATGCTGTTGTCCTTGTGGTTCTTCTTGCACTTGTTGTTGTTGTTGCTGGTTTGAAGAGGATTCTAACATTGCAGTTGGTGAAAGTAAAGCCGGATTCGTATCTTGTTGACCACCATCATAATCATTAACTTGAACATTTGGTACCTGTTCTTGCTGCTGCTGTTGTGGTGGTAGTGGTTGCTCGTTCGATGGCATGTAACATTCATGTGGCCATATTTGATACTGTTGTACTGCTTTTGATTGCACGCAAAACAATGTACGCTGGTATAGGCGATGCTCTTCTTCCACACCAGCTACACCTTCGTATGTTGCTGGCAATGTCATGCTTACTACAGGCATTTGACATTCAAATTCAGTTAAACGATCAAATTGTAAAGTTGAATCATTAAAATGTAAAACTAACAGTGCTGCAGACAAATCAGCACTTTCCTCATCCCCATCATCACGATTTGGACGTCGCGTACTACAAACAAATAATAACCTTGTCAATTCATCATATAATGCATTGTTGTAAACTTGGGTAAATAGAGCCCCTGATCCGCTTGCTTCATATGCGGGTGGACCAGCTAAAATAGTAACACTTTGTAATAAATTTCCACCATTATTTGCACTGGACCATATTGATATAATACCATCTCGCTCACAGCCTGTAATTAATGCAGCATCCATTGCGCTATGGCGTCCGGTATTTTTATTTGGTACGATATGCACGCTGGAAACAGGCCTACCATCATCTGGTTCAAATTCATAAAGGCTTGTTTGTGTATTGACATCCCATATTTTCACTTTACCATCATCACTAGCAGTGACAATTTGTGTGCCATCGGAGGACCATTTTAAATCACCAATTGGTGCAATATGACCATCAATAACAGTCACACCAGCATTTTTTAAACTGTTTTCATCACCCGTTTCGATGCCGTCGGCATTGATATCATTATAATTGAAACATAGCAAATACCTGCCTTCTACAGTCGCTAAAATATTTTGATTGGAAGGATGCCATGCTAATTTTCTAAATACGGCACCATTGCCACCCGCTAATGGATGATATAGTTTAAATATATTTTCACATTCAATATTATCCCCTTTACTCAATAACTTCCAAACAAAAATACTTCCATCTTTCGATGTCAAAGCAAGGTATTCCTCTTCTACATTTTGGTTGCAAAAAAGTCTAATATCCAAAACAGTCGCAGTGTGGCCTTTTAATAAAGCGCGAACGGATGGATTCCGTCTATCGATTACACGTATACCTTTGTCACTTTTTAAAGCATAACATATAAATTTACTATTTGCTGCCAATAAACTACCAACTGTATATGCAACTTCAGTTTTATATTTTGCAACTGGATGTACTTCTAAGTGACTTGAATCACTTGCCGTCACTTTTCCACCTACTTTAGGATACTCATATTCCCATGATTCCCCTTGAATCGCAACTCCAGGTATTTTCTCTGACATAACAGTCGTATCTGCTTTTGCTTCTTGATAATGGCCTAAATTTGTTTGACTAGGTGGATTATTCATTGGTAACCCCATTTGCATTGCTGATGGTTTATTCATTCCAGGAAATAAATTTTGCATCATATTTGGTGGTGGTGGTGGCGGGTAAGAATTGTTCATCTTTATTGTTGTTGTTGTTGTTGTTACTATATATATATATCTTGTATTTTATGTATAATACATATATTGAGTTCAATATATTTGCATTTTAATTGAATCTGGTTTACTCCATTCATTTGTTGTCACAGTGTTGTGCATTTGTTTACATTTAATAAGAGAAGAAGAGTTCCCAGAGCTACAATGCTGGAATGGAATGCTACCTGTACAATGCTATACAATGCTATTAAAAGTACAAGTGTAGAATACCTCGTAAGTGAAATATGGCCTATCACTAAAAAATTTACCTGAAGGAATTTTTTTACAACTCTCCCTATACTGTGTCTATGCTATATAGCCCATGCTGTGTCTATTGATAAAATGAGGAAGGCATATGCCCAGTGCTGTGACGTGTTATTTATTATAGCACCACACAACATTATTTTTTTGATCTTTTTTGAATGAAAAGGAGGAAGTGAATGAGGTATAAATTGGTGCAGAAAAAAGAAGGGGCGACGACAAATATTTATGAAAATCTTAATACAAAGGTTGTAACAAACAAGAAAGAGATAGAAAGAAGACAGAGATACAAACATATATAGACATTGTACTTATTTCCCGTGTGTGTGTGTGTGTTTGTGTGCGTGCGCTTGTGTGTGTATATATACATATATTTGTAGTTTGAGTTGTTTACGAAACAAAATAAATTTTATAAAAAAAGAATGATGAAAAATTATATCGTAATAACGATTGTTGCATTATTAATATTATCCATTACAACCCATGCCAATGCGGAGGGGTTGTTAAGAAAAAATGGACGTAAGGAGAAACAGAAACAATTGCCACTTGAGAAGGAACATGGTGTATCGCATGAGGTAACGAAACATGAAAATCATGAACAACTTGCTAGTGATTTAAATGCAAAGGAAAGGAAACTACATGTGAAAATTCCACATAGACGTGAAGTAACCGTGAAGAAACGTATACCACACGTAGTTGCTCCAAGTGAGCCAGAAAAATGTATGAAGATTCACGAGCCGGCAATATGCGTTGGTACGAGTAAATTTTACTATGGTACCGTTGAAAGCAAACATAGCTTAGCAGAAGTGAATGAAGGTATTACAAAAATATTTGAATTGCTTCCAATTGTTAGTGCAATGTTAAAACCAAAGGATCAAGCTCAATTTACAAAATGCATACCAATGTTAACAAATTTAGTATGCCATACAATATTACCTCGTTGTAATGCGAAATGTGAACCAATGAAACCATGCAAAGAGTCATGTACTGATATCTTCAATGGGTGTGTGCCAAAAGATGCTATAAAAGACATTGCGAAAGTACGTAAGGGTGGAATGTATCGACCTTTGATTTTAAGCACTTTAATGGCAAGCGAAGGCCATCCAGTTATCAATGTTGTAGATCAAATTGTTGATCTATTATCTACTCCAGATTGCTCACAAAGCTTCTATGAAGATAATGAGAAAACGAAGAAACAATGTTTATCGAATTCATATTCCGGTGGAACATGCAGAGGGCCAAAACCTATCGTAATTAATCAACGAGTCGCACAAAAAACACATGATAATATGGACATCTTGCGCAACGTTGTGGGTGAAAGTGATGTTCATTCAAATACTGTGAAAGTGGAAAAGGACGTTAATAAAACAATGCGCATTGGCGAAAATAAAGAAATGAAAGAAGGAAATGGCACATCTGATGAATCTGTCGATGAAGATTATATTCCACCGTTACCACAGAACGTTACTGAAACTGATATTGATGAGAAAAGCATATTGAATGAAGTTGCAAATGCCACCGTACCAAAAGCAAAGGCGAATGCAACGGCGGCGCTGAAAAGTATAGCTGCGAAAAATGTGACTGGAAGCAAAAAGAAGATGTTGATGCCTGCAAAAAAGAAGTTGCTAAGAAAAAAGTTCAATAAAACAAAGGTTGTGGGTAGAAATACAACAAAAAAAACTAATTCTTCAAACGTAGTGCATACTGCAGTGAAAAAGCTTCTTAGAAGTGAAACGACATATGGATACGCTAATCCTGCACCAACTGATCTTAAAGATCATGAATTGAATTATAAACCATGCCCAACTTGTCGTAAAAAGAAGATTCAATTAAACGCGCCTCCACCGCAACCACAAACGGATATTGATGAAAATATGAGTGCAGATGAAATTTTAAATGCACAGAAACGATTGAAATTGGATGGAGGTATGGCTCATTGGACTTGGGTGCATAAAGCTGGCTTTGGTTCATTTTTGGCTGGACATCATGCTAAATTAGCAAATCAGCAAGGTGTTGAAATGCCTAAAGATACACATGCAGATGTCCGTATTCAAGAGGCAGGAAATAACGAAACAACAGGTGCAGAAACAGGTGCAGAAACAGGTGCAGAAACAGGTGCAGAAACAGGTGCAGAAACTGGTGCAGAAACTGGTGCAGAAACTGAAGTAGAAAAACCATCATCTCATTACGAGCGTGTAAATGATGCTGGTGAAAAAGGCAAAAAACTTATTGATGGCATTGTCCAATCTGTAAAAGCAGGCAAACCAACGGAAGAAATTGTGAAAGATGCGAAAGAAGCTATTACTAAAGAAGTTGATGAAGTTGAGAAAATTGCGAAGAACGGGCCAAAGAATGAAGATACAGAGACTGGTGCAAAGACTGGTGCGGAGACTGGTGCAGAGACTGGTGCAGAGACTGGTGCTACTGATACCGCAAAACCAGATTATAACAAATTAACCCCAGGAGAAACAGTAAAGCGTACAATTATTGGTGGTGTCGTAGATGCCGCGGGTAAAAAGGCGATTAGTGAGATAGCCAAAGTAGTCGATGAAGCCACAGCAGAAATTGATGGTGCGTCTGGTAAATTATCTAAAGGTATCAATAAAGCAGAACAAGAATTTAACCGTGTAAAACGACCACAATCAAATTACACTGTTAAAAAATACCCAACAATGAAAGAAAAAATCTTAGGTAACCTTGTATCAACAGCAGGTAAAGCAGCCATCAATTCGATTTCTAAAGACATACAAAAGGCTTATGATGCTATCGATGGTGAATCTAACAAATTAACAACAGCTGTACAGCGGGCGGAAACAGAATTTGACGAGAAAGCAACCCCAATGCTGGATGAAACTGGTATTGCTGAAATGCAAAATCACAGTGTATATTTTGATAAGCCAGAGGTTCACCTTGAGGATGTTGTATTAGATAATGGTAGACTTGGTCCAACTGGGGCTACTGGAATGACAGGTAGTGCTTCCACTGGATCTGCATTCAGCGCAGAGGAGAAGAAGGCTTTAATGAATAACGCCGTCGGGTTTTTAATTGATAGTGCAGCATCTAAAGCTAGGACATTTTTAACGGATTTAGTTGATAAAGCAGAAGATATGATTGATGGCGAAGTTAAAAAAGGACAAAAGGCAGTCAGAAGTTATGAAAAAGAGTTGAATGGATCAGAGATTGTACCATTTAAGCCACCACCAAAAAAGCCAACCGCGCTTGAAAAAGCTGCTGGTGGCTTAATACATATAGCAAGTGACCAAGCGAAAAAAGAAATTGGAAAAGAAGTTGAGAAAGCTTTCAAAGAAATCCAAAAAGAGGAAGAGAAATTAGGCAATATAGTTTCAAAAAGCAAAAAAGAATTAGTGGAACTAACTGTTGAAAGAAATAGGAATACTACCATGCAAGCAGAGGCAGATCGAAAGAAAGCTGAAGAAGAGGAAGCACGTCGAAATGCAACGCGAAGAGCAAAAGCAGCGCTAAGTGGCGAGGAAGAAGATGATGATGATAGTACAGCAAAATGCGAGCTTGTAAAAAATCTTCCTTGTGGCGGCAAGAAAGGTGGTAAATCATACATGTCGTCCTATAATAACACTTTATATACCGTTGATCAGTATAGAAAAGCTATGAACGAATTCTATGGATTATTACCAGTACTAAGTGTATTTCATTCACTTGATATGATGGACCAATTTCCACCACCTTTGGAAAAATGTTTGGACGGATTTAAAGCTGAAACGTGTAATGTTATATTCCCAAAATGCAATGATAAATGTGAAGCGCAGAAACCATGCCATAGTTCATGTACCTCCTTTGGTAAATGTTCTGCTTGGTTTACCCCTTCATTATTAAGTAACATGCAAAAAGGTGGTGATCATTTTAACATAGTTGAAGGTGTTGTTAAAGATCAAAATTTGCTGAATATTATTTCAGATATTGTAGATACTTTTACCTCTAAATGTACCGGTGAAAGAAAAGGAGATTTTTATGAATTAAAAGGAAAAAATGTTGATGGTGAAATGCAGTGTTCGACATCGAAAGGGCCAAGTATTAGAGAGTGTACCATCGTGAAAAAAAAAGAAGAAGTATCAGAGGAAAGTACATCATCATTATTTTAAAAAAAACACATAAAAATCTCAAAATACAGTATATAATATTAATTTTTAATTACTCGTATATATATTTTTATTTTTTATATTTATTAAATATATTAAAATGTTGGTTAAAAATCTTACGACGTAAGAGTGTTATAATAATTTTACACTTTTCTCGTGTTAAGTAATATGCTCAAGATACTCAATCGCAAGAATAATATGCGATCCTACCATTATATAGTAAAGCTCTAATGCACCTCAGCAAACTATGACATAATACTCTACAAGCATGAGTAGGTTTCTATCCTTCCATGCGCACTCGTCGAACGGGCTGGGCGTCGGATTCATTCGAAAACGGTGAGATTGTCGAAGTGAAAGATCCTGTTGTGAACAACAACCGGTAACTATCTGGAGAAAGATCTTGAAGTGCACGGTTGTGGCAAAAAGCCGCGGTTTTGATCACTTTAGCTTGTAGATTTCTACAAGTATTAATTTTTACACAACCGGAGAAATTACAGACCATATCCAAGCGGGTATTTACCATCTTGTGTTATAATTTTTTTCATTTTACGTCTACGTGTATTTTTATTCGTTCCCAATGCTATAGCCCCAGCGCGACCAGGTGTATTATATAAATTTGAGTTTATTGGCGATATATGGATAATTTCCTCTTTTGATCCATCATATATAACATTTCGATACAATTTATTATTATTATTATTATTACGAACGCTACCATTATTATTCTTAGTATTATTATTATTATTATTATTATCAGGAGTGGTGATAGTTGATTTTTTTAAATGTACAAAAGCACCATCATCATTCAACACCATGTTGTTGTTATTTACAACATTAGAATCACTAGCTATATTCGAATTGGAATTATCATCATCTACAAATTTTACAACAATATTACCTTTCTTCCCCATTTCCACGCCTCTTTCTTCTTGCCAAGCAGCAGAAGCTAAATCTTGTAACATGATCCTTAATATCTCTTTGATTTCATTGAAATTTAACGCAGGAATACTGGTATTTAATTGAAACGTAGCGATCATACAAGATATATCATCATTTAAACTGGCAGAATCTATTTTCAAATTTGTTACAATTTGTTTTCGTTGGCATAGCATTTGATACAAAACCGTTGAGCGTTGTAAGAACAATTCTGATTTATCACGTCCTTTTAATGGCACTCGTATACTATTTTTTAAAAAGGAACGTGTGACATCGGTATACCATTGGTTTACTAATGTAACCATTCTTAAATGCAATGCTGAATTCTCCGTGCTACTAGTCACCATGTCACCATTATCACTAACTATCATCAGTTCATCTTCCAAATTATTATTTACGATATTGTCGTTATTATTTGTATTCTTATTTGTCTTTGCTTTATCATGATTCAATTCTGGCGGCCGTTTGACACGGAATCCTTCTATCATATCTTGTTCATCACGTAAAATAATAGGTGGTGTAGGTGGCATAGCATTCGATAAGTCTTTTTCAACAATCTTCAGGGCACTTATAAGATTTGAAGGTTCCTTTGAATAGTTCGAAGAAGTGGCAAATGTTTCATTCCTATCGTTTTGTTGTTGGGTCGTTTTCTTACTGTGATCTCGCATGTCCCGTAATTGCGGTGATACTTTACTTAAAGATGCATGTAAGACTTTAGACGCTTTCCAACAACTTGTTGAACAAAATGCGTCACGACCTTCAATATTTAATAATTCAGCTTTTTTCAACGAGACTCCATATTTACGCCGTTTCTTTTTCAATATTGCGATTTGATTTTTACAAAATGGATATCCACATACTCCACCAACAGACCGTTCCTCCACTACATCATCCCATAGCGTTGGCGTCAGTAGTTGTATTGTCATACTCATAAGCGTATTGCCAGCCATATCGTTTTCAACTACATTTATTGGTAAACGCCTCATAATTAATGATTGCTGTATTCCATGTACTTTCCGTACAATGGTTACAGATTTTGGTTCTTTCTTTCCATCCCGCATGCGTTTCTTATTTGCACCATTTGCTAATTCCATATTTTATCACAAATATGTACTCTCTATATATTCTACATATAATATGTAGATTGATATTGTTTCCTATCTTCTACTAGTAACATGTATGCATTTACAATAATATAAATAAAAAATCATATTATTATTAAGCTATTATTATTATGATGGGGATAGGTCTCTATTTAGTAATAAAAACGTAAAACATGATAAAATGAATCGGTAAAATCAACATGCTACTATACTTGTTAGTATACTTGTAAATCCTATTATAGATAGGCCATCCCTGGGCTTCCGATCGATTTGAATTTATATATTGATGGATTGTAAATATATATCTCTTGAAAATGTATAGATGGAAGAGAAAGGTATAAAGAACATTTAGACATACTGTATCATATAATCGACCATAATCATTATTTTACCTGCCACCTAAAAGAAAGGATTTAAAACACTATATTTTTAGTAATTGTATCAATCTATTACCAGTCTATATCTTAATTAATAATAATAATTAACAACAATACCATGCCAAGAAGAAGAAAATCATCACCCTCACGTGCAGTAAAATCGTTATCAAATGTTGCAACTGTAATTCCAAAAGAGTTAAACTTTCCAAAACAACTAGGTGCGTCCGTAACAAGAACTGTCAAAGTGAAGAACAACGCCAGTAACAAATCGTTGGCATTTAAATTGCAATGCAATGCTCCAACACGATACGCTGTCACGCCTGCATCAGGTGTTATAAAACCGGCATCAGAGCAACTTATTAGTGTTCGTTTAAAAGCGTTAGAGTCCATAGAGTTTGAAAATTCTGATAACGACAAATTTTTGGTTCGGGTTACACAGATAGGTGCACAAGAATATGATTTTTCATCGGAAAATTGGGCTTCTGCGCCTAAAAGTGCAGTAATGAAATACTTAGTTAAAGTAGCATTCCATACATCATCATCATATGATGACAGCAAATATGATGAAGTTGCAAGCGATCCTATGAAAATGTCTAGAAATCAAATTCCGACAAATAATACCAAGCAGCTATGGACACCGCATGCTAATAATAGCAACAATAACAATAATAAAAATAATAAAATGAGTCGTTTTTCTACACCTATGGCTCCTGAAATGACAAATTCATCATCTGGTCAAGTTAAACAAGCCGCTCAAGGGTTGAAAAAGATATGGAGTGAACGTGCCATAAGAAAAAGAGGAAGTGATGACAGTCCACAGGCTGCTAATCGTTATGATAATGCAGTTGCAACTGTAGAGAATGTGACTGCCTTGGTAACTTCGGATGATAACAATAATGAAGCGCGTGTTATTGAATTATTAATGAAAGATGGAAGTCGTAAGGAAGAACATAAATTATCGAAGGAAGAATTACACGAATTGATTGGGTATCGCGGCAAGGTTTCAGATGATATTTGGCAACAGTGGATTGCAAAAGCACAAGCACAAAGAGAGAAAAACATAGAAATGCCACAACAACATAATATTGCAAGTACACCTTTTTCTGTATCAAGAAATAACAATTTCAATAATAATAGACAAGTGCAATCTGTCGGAAAAGTTAGGACGGCAAAAAGATTTCAAATTCGAAAGGCACCACAAAGTGTAAAGCCGAAGCGCAATTTTGTTGGGGCGACAAGAAGAAATACATATATCGGGCAACACAATGCACCAGTGAATACAAAATATCCACCTACACAACAGCGATACAATCAATTGGAAAGTAAATCCTATACGGGCGATAGTAATAATAGACCCCCATGGGAAGGTGTTCAAGGCATGAATAATCCAGGAATTACTCGTTCGAGTGTGTTACGAAAAGTATTAACACGAAAGCCAGATGCTCGCACAGGTGTCTCTACTGCAAAGAAAGCATCAATTGTGCGTGAATACATGGAAAATGGTGGTGACTTGAGGAAACACAGCTTGAGGAAAAAAACAGTAAAATTTGGATATGGGATTGTTGCACGTGCTGAAAGCAATGGTAACAGAGGTAATATTCGTGTTGGGAGCTCTCTGAAGAAAAGAGCTCGGCAGAAACAAAGGAAAAATGTACAAAGAAATGTGAATAAATTTCCAACAAGAAATATGACCGCTCTGACACCAACAGAAAAATCATTATTAGAGAAAGTTGTAAATTATGAAGCTAGATTAGATGCCGTCGAATCGGAGCGGAGCGCAATGATGTCGAAAATTGAACAGATAGAAAAGAAAACAGAGGTTGGTGATAAATCATCATCGTTGTTTTCTCAAAGTACAATTACAAAAGCAAAAACCAGCAATGCTTCATTGAGTCTCGCTGATTTAACGGAAATAAATCCACATGATTTGACAAAATCTTCCACGTCTAATAAAAATAAAAGTACCAATAATCAAAATGGCGAAGCACGTGACATATATACATTTGAAGCTGAATTTGATACGCCACTTGGTATTGTAATTGGTTCAAGAAGAATTATAAAAACTGTCAATATAAATTCTGCAGCTATGGAAAAAGGTCTGGAACAAGGTGATATTATCCTTGGCGTCAATGGGGAAGAGATACCGGAAGCTATGTCACCACAAGATGTGAGTTCTATAATATCGCATAAGCGAGATAATTTTGGTTTCGCACGTCTATATTTATTGCGAAATAGAAACAACGCCATTAATGAAAATATTATCAAAGATAGCATAGAAGCTGAAAATGTTACTCCAAGCATATCAGCAACCATATCACCAGCAGTATTGGAACACAAAAACAATGATGAAGAACTAGATCAAGCAAGGAAAAAAATTGTATTTTTAGAGACACAATTGGAATTGTTAAATAATGCAGATAATACTTGGAAGCACAAAGAAAGTCTGAAGAAAGAGCTTAATAAGTGTAAAAGTGAAAACAAAGAATTAAAGGAAAAATGCAAAATGCTGGAACGGGATATATTATACCTCGCCGGGCAATTAAGAGGGTATAGTGGGAGAAGCGGTGTAGTTCCAGAACAAGTACGTAACCAGTTTACCCAATTGCGCGAAAGTATGAGTAATACATCAGAGGCTGTAGAAACTATTTTTGCTCAAGTTTCTAGAGATTTAACTATTTTTTCACAGCATATTATGGCTCGTGCGAATACGGACCTGTTGAAAAATAGCAATTCGACAAATGTCCTATCATCCAATTACAAAAGTCGCAGCATCCCGATGTTAAAAAGTCAAATTGGCAAAAACAGGGAAATTAGAAATGTATCACGCCATTTTGTTGGAGGGAATGTAAGGAAAGGAAATTCTGCAGTCGCAGTAGTTTGTGTACCAAGATGCGAAGAAAACATGAATGATTTTAATGACAATGCGGTGGAAGGGATTGTAAATGTTGTGAATGAGAATTCTGTAGTATTAAATTTTGGAGCTACTCCGAAACAATTTATTTTTACTCGTGCATTACCAACGAACTCAAATGGGGAAGAAGTTGTTAAATCAGATATATACGATAAAATTGAAAATGTGTGTAACGGCAGATCTGTTTGTTTGTTTGTTCATGGCGATGCTTCATCGCGAAATGTTTGCCCATTGCTTTATGGCAAAGATGATATGGATTTGGGTATCATGAGGACCGCAGTGAAAAAGCTTTTTGACAATTTGAATGAAACAGATGAAAATATTGCATTAAGTGTAACAGCAGTTGAGTGCTTAAATAATCAATTTCGCGATTTATTGCAACCGCCTTCGGAAAGTCCAGAAAGCCACGAGTTGCATCGAGATGGTGAAGGAAACGTGTGGGTATCTAATGTTGTTGGTGTTGAATTAAAAAGCATTGATGATTTTACTCGTGTTGCTGATATTTGTAGGGGACGGCAATCCTTGTTAACGTCGAAGGGCAAATTTATTATACCACGTCGTGATTCACAAACATATTTAAATCGTGGTTGTATACCACATCCAGATGCAAATATTGTCATTACAATTCAGTTAGACGCTATAAATAATGATTTATCTGGCGGCGATGGTAAATCTAGTATAGCTTTGAGTAAGTTGACATTTGTTAATTTAGCAACAGGGAGTAACGTTGCTAATCAAGCAACATTAACTGGAGTTGGCGATGTTCTTGAAAACATAGCTGCAAATAATGAATTCATACCATATCGTCATGCTAAATTAACTAGAATGCTGGAACCATCCTTACCAAAAGGAAATGTTGATGTTGTATTAATATTGTCTGTAAGCACTGCTGAAGAAGATGTTATCGAAACAAATCGGTCATTATTATTTGGAAGGAAATTGTGTGAAAAAGGTGGTGGTGCGATGTGATCTTAAATTGTATCGGATGTGTACATGTAAAATAAATCCACATGGATTCTATACTGTACTCTTTCGTATTTTAATTTCGTATGCCTGGTATTATATGCCAGCAGCTGGGCCAGGTATATGATATTTTCGTAAAATCTAAATCCTATCATTCGTAAAATTTTTTTAGAAATTCCTAAAAAAACTAAAACTAAAACCAGAGATAGAGAGAACTTTTAACTGATTTTGAAAGTGATAGTATATATCTTTCTACTTTTACATTACTGATTTGGCAGATTTCCAATTATAATTATAATACTTCCTGCTACTTTCATACTATATTGCACTACTATTAATATTATATAGCTCTATAACAAAAGTTTATATCAGTTAGTTGTTATTACATAATAATATTAATATCGATATTGTTGTTGTATACCAGTATAATAATAATACTATATTTATGTCTAATATGTATATACGTACTTTATAATACAACAAATATATTCGATCGTATATATATTTCCCTTCGACTATCCTGGTCACAAACACAACAGTTTCCATTAGTCGTTTGTATATTTTTGTCAAATAAAGCAATGGGGAAAAAGAAAAAAGGTGGAAAGAAAAAGGGAGATGGTGGTGCCAAACACAAAAAAGGTGGTAAGAAACAAAAAAAAGGTGGTAAAAAGCACAAAAACGTAAGCCATGAGGAAACAGAAGAAATTGAATATTTACCAGAGGTAATAGAAACTAGAGAGACAACGGAATTCAATTGTGGGGCAGTATTTAGATCGTTCGCATTATCTAAAGATACCATGCAACATGTTGTTCGGTCATACGGCCATTCGCATGTAACAAGATCTGATTTAGAAGTGCCTCTTCCACCTCCACCTCCACCTACAGAGGAAGAACTAATGGAGCAGGCTAGATTAGCAGAAGAAGAAGCTGCTCAAGCTGAGCTTGAAGCTCAACAACAAGAAGAACAAAATAATAATAATGTAAATGATGTAAATATAGATGCTGATGGGAATATCATCGATGAAAATGGTAATATAATAGATGAAAATGGAGAAATAATCAAGAGAAAAGTATCAAAGGCTGAGTTAGAAGCTCAGTTTCAAGAAGCATTGAAAAAAAAATCTATAATCACAGTAGCCGGTGTTGAACGCTGGTCAAAAAAAAAACAATTTCGTCACGAAGTAAAAGAAATTTTTGGTGGTGAAGGTAGAAATATTCCTGGATTTCGTACATTTACAAAAGATGTAGATAAAAGTAAAATGGTGAAATGGGAATTTCATAAAACATGATGC
>JACLAC010008326.1_pt1 | contig 17172 bp, 17 predicted proteins | sample 8027881 | NCBI WGS metagenome assembly JACLAC01 (sample SAMN15725517, study PRJNA655200) | protist metagenome | isolation source: fluorescence activated cell sorting (FACS) single amplified genomes of... | place: Spain: Blaines Bay Microbial Observatory, Mediterranean Sea | collected 2016-01-19
TTAAGGCTTCGGCATGTGCAATTTTTTCTGGGGCAGATAATGGGAGCCAGGCAAGATCCTGTTCGGTCATATCTTCCTTGGCTTTTCTTTTGTATCCACCTGCTTGATTTTCAATAGGTGCTTCAACTTCGACATCCGGTAAATCTGTCCTTAGTTTTTTGAGGAGGTCATTGAGGGTTTGAAAGTCTTGATCAGGGAAAGGTAGCTCTTCAGCTTCGATAGAAGCTAAGAGGTTTTCTTTTATTTCGGGTAGGTCAATTTTATCGTAGGCTTCTAAAGGCTTTCCTTTGCTGACAGCACAAAAAGCATCAAAGACTAGAGTAGATGAGAGCTTACCGTAAGACAAAAATTTAATTTTTTCGATAATAGATGTTTTGGGGTCTACTAAAGTATAAATTCTTCCTTCTTCATTACCTGCTTGCAATAAGCCTAATTGCGATTCAGCAGAATCGGTTTTGGTAAGTTGACCTCGAAATTTAGGCTTTCGAATTTGGTCCTGGAGGGCAGGGGGGTAAGCGTTCAAAATGCTAGATAATAATTGGGCTGGTGGATGGTAGGGAGGATGTTGAATGGTCAGGCAGTAGAGACATAAATGTCTCACTGTGTCTCAGTGAGACTGCTTTTGTTTCACATTTCACTTTAAAGTCATAAAAATTGTCTCATATGAGACAGGGCTAGTCTTGTTTCAGTTTCAGTAGGCAATTTTTTATGTTCTCTGGGAATACGCACGGTTTTAGATTTTCTCCAATGGAGGCTTGTTTGACGAGAGCTTGGAGGGTCAGAGTTTCATCTTTAAAGATCGTGTAATCCCAAGTGAGGGAGAAATTAGATAGTTTTTTAAGTTTTAGTAGAACGGTCACTTTATCCATCATTTTAACAGGGTGCTTAAATGAAATATCCATATTGGCCAAGACGAGCTTGAAGGTTCCATCGCTCACCGAAATGCCTTGGTCGTGAAAAAAATGAACTCTGGTTCTTTCTAAGAGGTTGATGAGTTTGCTGTGATGAGCAATTCCATAGCTATCGACATCTTCAAATTCAATGATAGCATCATAAGAGTAGGACTTTTCTTCCTTCATGCTAGGTCTCTGTACATTATAGCCAAAAGTGTATTATCTTCTTTGTTCATATGAAAATAAATAGCAATCTTTAAGAGCAATGGCAAGGGTCAATAAGCTGCTCGAAGTAACGAGCCAAGTCGCCTCGATGGTAAATACCTCGACAGAAGGGGCTTTAGATAAAATATGTGATTATTTAAAGCCTGCTTTGAACTGTAACGTTGTTTCTGTTTATGCTGTAGCTGAAAATAGTTTTACGCTGATAGCGAATACGGGTTTTAAGAAGTCACACGTCAACAATCTTTCTTTAAAGAAAGGTCGTGGCTTGGTAAATCATATTGTAGCAACAGGGAAGACTTTGTGTTTGAGTGAAGCTACGGCTCATTTGGCTTTTTATTATGTGCATGGGCTAGGTGAAGAAAAGTACCATGGCTTTATTGGTACGCCGATTTACAAGCAGAAAGAAATTATAGGTGTGCTTATATTTCAGTTTTTAAAGAAGCATGATTCATCGATCGATGACATTGCCTTAATAGAGACTATTTCTCACTTAATTTCAGGTTATGTTGATAAGCCACAGGCTGAACCAGAGGTGACGAATGTTGATTCGAAGATTTCTGCAAGAGGTGTTGTTCAAGGCTTTTTTAAAGGGTCTGTGATCAAAAGGTTGATGATGGAGGATGGCTCTCCAGAAGCCATGCAGCCTGGCTTGGGTTATGAGATAGAGAAAGAGCGTTTCGATGAGGCTTTTGAGAAGAGTAAGAGTTTTCTGAAGGAGCTCAAGGAGAAAGCTGTTAATAGGGAGGCTGGAGACATCTTAGGGGCTCACTTGATGATGATGCAAGATCCTAAGCTTTTAGAGAAGGTAGATGGGCACCTTCAGCAGAACTCTAGTGCAGAACAAGCTGTAACAAAAGCGACAAACGAAATTGCCGATATGTTTAAGTCGATATCAGATGAGTATATGCAACTTAGGGCTGCCGATGTGATAGATGTTGGGCGTCGACTTTATTCAACTTTATGCCCGAAAAGTTCGGAGGAAGAGAGTGATTCACAGACAAAAGTGGTGTGTGTTGCTAATAGAATGCCTCCAACAGTGTTAATTGAAGAAGGGCCTTCCAAGTTTGGGGCACTTGTTCTCGTCGAGGAAAATGTTTATAGTCACAATATCATACTGGCTAAAAGTATGGGTATTCCGACAGTCATCATCTCGAGTGATCAGTTAATGAGTCTCTTTGAGGTTGATGAGCTTTTTGTTGATGGTGAATTAGGGCTGATTGTTCCGAATCCGTCTCCTATCTGGGTCGAAGAGTATACTCGTTCTCATCACACAACAGAAGAGTCTAGCTTTAATCACCTTGGTAAGTGTAAGACCAAGGGTGGAGTAGAGTTGGTTCTAGGGATGAATGGAGGCTTTCAAAAAGATGTTGAGAACCTGCCAGATTGGATACCAGAAATTGGTTTGTTTAGGACAGAGTTTCAGTTTTTTACTTCGGCAAAGCTTCCTACAGAAGAGCAGTTGACTGAAAACTATACAAAAATATTAAGTGCTGTAAAAGGTAGGCCTGTTACTTTAAGAATACTTGATGCTGGAGCAGATAAGCAGCCTCCGTGTTTGCACTTTGTTAGAGAGGAGAATCCTGTGTTGGGAGATAGGTCTATCCGCTTCTTGCTGAAGGATTCTGAGGTTATTTTTACTCAGCTTAGAGCTATGTTACGAGCTCAGCAGGCTACAAACGGTAATTTGAAGATTCTCATTCCGATGGTGACGGTTTATGAAGAGGTGAGTCGTATTAGAGACCATATTATAAAAGTGTTACGTGATTTGCGTAGAGAAGGCTTGGCTATTAAGCGACCACCTATTGGAGCTATGATTGAGGTACCTTCTTCTATAAATTTGATTCCCAAACTTGCTTCGATGGTTGATTTTTTCTGTGTGGGAACAAATGATTTGTTGCAGTATTATGTTGCTGCAGATCGAACAAATTCTTTAGTTCAGCATCTGTATCAATGGTGCCATCCAACATTTTTACTGACACTTAAGGGGATTTGCAGATCTTGTGAGGAAGTGAATAGGCCTGTTAGTATTTGTGGTGAAATGGCTGGCGAAATGTGGGGATCTTTAGTGCTGACAGGATTAGGCTTTAGAGTTTTGAGTATGGATAGACAGGCAATTGCTCGTCATCATGAACTTATAGCGCAGGTGAATCTACGACCGCTTGAAAAACTAGTTGCTAAAATTGTTCAGGTTAATACCGCTCTTGAGGTGCTGGAGCAATTGCAGCTTTTTCTTGAGAAGTGGAATCTTCCTCAAGACCTTGAGGATGTTCTGCAATCAGAATTAAATAATTTAATGTATCCATCTTGAAAAAATTAAAGATATTTTTAATCACCTCACTCTTGCTGACGACATCTCTTTTTGCTAGAGAGAGACGCAAAGTTGAGCAGATAGGCTCTACGGAAATTACGATAGTAGAGTTAGGTGAGCGTGAGGTCGAGTATACTGTTTTGAGTAAAACGAAGGATTTGCAGAGGCAGGGTCAGTTAGCTTTTAAAAATCAGCAGTACACAGATGCTGAAAGTTGTTATAGCTTGGCTATGAAGGCATCTCCTAAATCAAGAGATTTGTTAATTGAGTATGTTTTCTGTTCTCTTTTATCTCCAGTTTTGAGCTCAGCTTATAGTTTGAGACGAGCTGAGATGCTTTTGGTACACTTAGAAAGTTTAAAACCTGAAAGAATTTCAAGGTATTGGATTGCAAAAGCTCTTTATTCTAGGGCAGAAGGAGATTTGGTGAAGGCATTGGAGTCTTTGGAGCGATCTCAACAAATAAAGCGTACATCGGTTGCAACAAGTTTAATCGAGGCTTTTAGGATGAATAAAAGCTTAGATATCTCCTTGATGGATAAATTATTACCTGTGAAATTAGCGCCTAGAGAGAAACGATCCAATCGAAATTAAATACAAAATTTTGATTAATTGTTTAAATTGACTTTTCTTTTGGTGGGCGCTTTTAGAATCAACGAAATCTCCTTTAAAGATAAGGTTTATTTTCCTTGATCTACGGACTGTATTTATCTGCAAATGGCTTGCTAACTCAGAGCATGAGGGCAGATGTTATTTCAAATAATTTAGCAAATGGTTCCACTCAAGGTTTTAAAAGAGATTTCTTAGCTTTGCGTCAGCGTGATCCAGAGGTTATGCGTGATGGTGGCCCTTTAAACTCTAGGACAAGAAAAGAACTTTTGGCTATTGGTGGTGCTGTAGAAGCTGATAGATCACATAGTATTTTTACCCAGGGAAACTTAAAACCTACAGGAAACCCTTTAGATTTGGCACTTCATGGTGAAGGCTTTTTTAAGGTGACAGATGGTCAAAATGAGTTTTATACTCGAGATGGTGCATTAACGAAAGATCAAGAAGGTTTTTTAGTTTTGCAAAATGGTTTCCGTATGATGTCTCAAGATGGAGGGGCTATTCAAGTGGGGGAAGGTGAGCTTCATGTAGATAATGCAGGAAGGCTCCTTGTGGATAATGCCGAAGTCGCACAGATAGGTGTATTTATGCCATCTAAGCTTGACGCTTTGCATAAAATAGGCGAAAATATGTTCGAAAGTTTGGAGCCAGTAGTAGATGAGGTGGCTGTTAATGCAAGGTTCGTTACTGGGCATTTAGAGGCATCATCTGTGTCATCTGTTAGAGAAATGACTGCTTTGATAGAAGCTCATCGTGCATATGAGGCTAATGCTAAGATGATTAGCATGCAAGACGAGACGTTGGGTAAAGCCATTAGTCAAATAGCTACTTAATATTAAAATCTAGGTATAAAAAATGATAAGATCGCTTTGGACCGGCGCTACTGGGATGGAAGCCCAGCAACGAAATGTTGATGTTATAGCTAATAATATTGCTAACGTTAATACGACATCTTTCAAAAAGTCTCAGGCTCTTTTTCAAGATCTATTATATCAGAAGATAAAATCTGCTGGTTCTGCGATTAATGCTGAATTTGATAACCCTACAGGTGTTGAAGTTGGACATGGTGTTACGAATGTATCAACGAGAAGAGTCTTTACTCAAGGTGAATTACAGTTAACAGATCAGCCGCTTGATATTGCTATTGAAGGAGATGGTTTTTTTCAAATAGACTTAGGTGCGGGTAATATTGGTTACTCTCGTGATGGTGCATTTACTTTAAATGCTGATCGTGAAATTGTAACCCAATCAGGGTATCGTTTAGAGCCAGCTATAGCTATAGATGAAGGTGCTGGAGAAATCAATGTAGCGAGAGACGGTATTATTACTGTTCGTGATGCCGATGGCAACCAGATTGAAGTGGGGCAGATGGAGATTGTTATTTTTCCAAATGCTGCTGGTCTTTCTGCTCGTGGTGAAAATGTATTTGAGGAAACCATCGCTTCAGGTGGGCCTATTGCTGGGAATCCAGGTGAAGAAGGTCGTGGTAATCTGCGTGGCGGAACGTTGGAGATTTCTAATGTAAAGGCAGTTGAAGAAGTTGTTCGATTGATTGAGGCTCAAAGAGCTTACGAGATGAATTCGAAAAGTATTCAAACGGCAGATGAAATGTTAAGGCAAGCTAACGACCTTAAACGTTAATTAGTTCAATTGTGATTAAGGCCTTAGCAGGATTAGCTTTATTCTTTTGCTGGGGCCAAATCGTCGCAGGTTCTCTGTGGCTTAAGACAGAGGCTAATTTACCTGAAGGCTTTCTGAGGCTTTCTGACCTTCTGGAGACGAAACTAGAAGGTGAAAGGTATAGAGAGATCTTTTTGGGTCAGATAAAACTGGGTGAAGAGAAGAAGATTTATCTCAGTTATCTTAAAAAGCGATTGGCGAGATATGGTTATTTAACCGTAACTCCAGCCTTGAAGTCTGGGACAGATTTTGTTCTTGTTAAGGCTGTTGAAGGCGAGGCATTGAAGATTGAGGCTGATAATGTTAAGGTATCTAATAAAGTAGATCAGATTGTTGTGATGAAAGAGATGCAGCCTCGTGGGACAGTCTTGATCTTGGATATGTTAGAAAATCGTCCTATGACTGATAACAACAAAGATGCATTTCGAGAAGTGGAAGAGGTTGTGGGTTATGAATTGGAGCGCAATTTAAGCAAAGGGTCCGCGATAAAACCCAGGTATATTTCTCGGCCTCCCTTGTTAAAGAAAGGTGATGCGGTGAAAGTTATTATCAGAGGTCCTGGTATTGAGATATCAGGGATTGCAAAAACACTTGAAGACGGTAGTCTAGGGCAGATAATTTCTATTCGACGTCATCATGAAAGTATGCAAGCTAAAGTATTAGATGACCAAACCGTGTTAGTAGAAGGGCTATGAAGATTAGTTTTTGTTTATTGATAATCTTGAGCTTTGCTCCAGTTTATTCTGATTCACTTTTGGACCCTCAGGTTCTAGGCAATTCGGCCTCTTCTCCAAGCTCGCAATTTAAGCGTGCAAAAAGAGAGCGTCCTGCTTATGATTTTCGTATACGTGATACGATCATGGTGAATGTGAATATTGATGATACGATAGAGTTTACAAAGAAGCAAGACTATAAGCGCGATAAATCATGGGGTGCTCGATTTAAGAGTTTAGTTGATAATTTTGGAGGCGCTGCTAAAGCTAGTTTGCCAGATTTAGAAATTGAAGCAGAAAATGAAGTGAAGGCTGACGGTAAGAAAACAGATGGTTCTAGAGTTAGGTTAGAGGTGCCTTGTGAAATTATAGAAATCCTACCACATGGAGATTTGGTGTTGGAAGGCTCTAGAAGGGTGAATGCTGATGATAGTGTTGCAAATGTGAAGGTTGGAGGAAGAGTAAACCCTAAGTTTATTGATCCTGTGACGGATATTGTGATGTCTGAGAGTATTTTGCAGCTTCAAGTTAGTACGGATTTTGAAGGACCACTGGCTGATAACCAAAAAGATGGATTTATCAGTAAATTATTGGATAAATTTAAGTTATTTTAGTTCCATCTAAGAAAGATTGAATAGGATAGCCTTTCTATGTTGAATAATTTGATTAATGTCATGGGCTTGGCTCGTTTTGCAGTAGTGTTTATCTGCATTTTTGTAGTGCATTCTTTGGCTTTTGGCCTGACGATCAAAGACTTGGTGACAATTGAAGGTGAGCAGGAGAATGAAATTTCTGGTCAAGGCTTGGTCATAGGTCTGGATGGTACGGGAGATAAGGATAACGAGCTTAAGAACCTTATGTTACAAGCGATGTTGCATAATTCTGATTTAGATGTGCCAGCTCAAGGTTTTGAGACAGATAATGTTGCCCTAGTAAATGTGTCGGGAAAGCTTCCTCCTTATGCAGGTAAAGGACAAAAAATACCATTGCGAGTTTCTACTTTAGGCGATGCAGAGTCATTAAGAGGTGGTGTCTTAGTTTTTACAAAATTACATTACCCAGGCTCTGTAGGCAGTAAGCAGATTATTTTTGCTACAGCAGATGGTCCGATTGTTATTGGTGAAAATCAATTGGAAACGGTTGGTATGGTGGATGGGATTGTGCACACTGTGGTGCCAGCAACGGTTGTTCGAGAAAACATGCTTAAACTACAGTTGAAAAAACCAGATTGGGTGGATGCAGATAGAATTGCAAGGCAAGTGAATCAGCATTTTCAAGGTATTACAGGTCGAATGGATCAAGCTAAAGCCGTTAATCCAGGTATCATTGAGGTTGAGGTTCCTGAGGAGTTCCGTGGGAAAGAGGTTTCTTTTATTGCTCAAATGAAGAAAGTTCCAGTTCTTTTTACAGATGTAGCTGCTAAAATTATCATCGATTCTAGAACAAATATGGTGATGATGAATGAGAAAGTTGAGGTGTCCCCTTTTTCTTTTGCTTATAATGATTTGAATGTCGTTGTGGGTGGTGGACCAAAAAGGGCTCCTAATGTTGATAGTCAATATTTACAGACAGTAAACCCTCAGGATCCTCAAAAAACAGACTTACAAAACTTAGTAGATGCTTTAAATGGTATGCGTGTTACGCCAAAAGAGTTAGTCGAAATAATAAAGAATGCACATAAACTTGGTGCAATTCAGGCGGAGTTAATCATTGAGTGATATCAAAGTATCTTCCGTTAATAAACCTCAAGAAGTAGAGTATATTGGTTTAACTAAGCAAGATAAGTTGAAGTTGCATCGAGCAGCAACTGAGTTTGAGGCGATCATGCTTAAGGAACTTTTGAAAAGTACGAATTCAAAAGTTACACGTGGCATGTTTGGCGGTGGAATGGCGGAAGAGTTTTTCTCGGATCATTTGAATAATGAGCGTGCTCAGGCTATGGCCAAGGCTGGTGGTTTGGGTGTGGGGCAGATGATCGAGTCTGAAATTTTAGAAAGTTACAAATCTAGGGTAAAGCTTAGTTCTGATGCAACCGATAAGGTAAATGAAGCAACAACTCAACTTAAGAAAATAGATGAGGGAATCACTCGTTTGAAAGCTAAAGCTAGTTATGGGAAGCTCGATTAAGTCTTTAGATACTTATATTTCTAGTGAATTGACACTAGGAGAGAAGCTACTCGCTTTGTTGGAGCGTAAAAGAGTTTCTGTTGTTAAAAATGATATTGAATTGATCGAGTCTCTAACTAAGGAAGAAAACGAGACCTTGCACCAGCTTGAAGAGTTGGGGTTGGAGAGGCAGGAAACTATTTTAGATATTTCTAAGAAGCCAGGCTACAGAATTACTGAAAAATTAGGTGATTTTATTGCTCAACTGGAAGGACCTGTTAAGGACTCTTTAACTGAAAAGAGAGGGATGCTTCTAGGGCTTTATGAAAAGATAGCTAAAGCATCGCAGTTGAATGGTGAATTATTGGCTCAATCTATGGGTGTGACACAGCATTTATTTCAAAGATTGAGTTCGGTTGATCGTAGGGTCAAAAATTCTAATTATCAGCGTTTTGGATCAAAAGTAACTGGATCTTCTTATTCATCTTCTATTAGTACCAAAGGTTAAGGGCTAGATGTCTTTTCAAATCGGTAAAACTGCTCTTAATAATAGTCAGGTTGCTCTAGATACCGTAGGCAAGAATATTGCCCATGCGAATGACCCTAATTATACAAGACAAAGAGTACAGGTTACTAGTACCTTTTCTGGAAATGTCATTAATCGTATTGAACATGCGGTAAATGAATCTTTAGAAAAAGATATGGTAAGGGAGCAGGCTCTCTTAGGTTTTTATACGAAAGAACAAGAGATACTGGTAAAGATTGAGGCAAATATCAATGAGTTGAGTGAAAATGATTTATCGACAGTTTTAGATGAATTTTATGAGTCGTTGGAAGAGTTGAGTTTAAATCCACATGATGCTCCTTTGCGTAGATCTGTCGTTGAGTCATCTCAAAAAGTAGGTGATGTTTTTAACCTGCTTGATACAGGATTGAAAAATATTGAGGATCAAGTAGATAGAGAGATCGGTGATTATGCTGATGAAGTGAATCATTTGTTAGAAAGAATTGCTGAGCTAAATTTAGAAGTTGCTCGACGTGAAGGTGGTGTGAATGATAACCCAGCAGTCGATTTGCGAGATACTCGAAGAGGTTTGGTGAGTGAATTATCAACTATAATTAATGTGACTAGTACTGAATTAAGTAATGGCTCAGTATTATTACAAACAGATGGCAGGACTTTAGTTTTTCAGGGTGAGTCACGTGGTATGTATATTGATAGGTCTGATGGGTTTACTCAATTGCGTTATAATAGTGACAATAGTTATGTGAATCCATCGACTGGACAATTAGGTGGACTGATTCAAGGTAGAGATGAACTCTTAGCTGAGAAGCAGAGTGACTTGGATGAGTTGGCTCAAGAGTTTGCGTGGCAAATAAATAAAGTGCATAATGCAGGGAGAGGTTTAAAGGGTTTGACAGATGTCACAGCCGAAACAAAAGTATCTATTAATTACATAGATGACGCTTTGGATTTTGCTGAAGTAGACCAATTTTCTTTGGGGCAAAATTTCAGACCTACAAATGGTGTGATGACCATCAACGTTCAGAATGAGACGACAGGTGCTGTTGAGCAGGTGGACTTGGCGATAGATTTGTTAGGTGATGATAAAATGAGTTTGTTAGATTTTAGAGATTCAGTTTCTCAGGTAGATCATCTTTCTTCATCTATTGATACTTTGGGAAGGCTTTCGATTGAAAGTGATGAAGGGTATAGTTTTTATATTTCTGAAGATACTTCAGATCTTGCGGCTTTTTTAGGTCTAAATAATTTCTTTAGTGGTAATGCTGCTGGAAATATTGGCGTGAATGAGAATTTAGTTGAAGATGTTGAATTGTTGGCTGCAGGTAAAACAGATGCCGCTGGAGATAATGATAATTTAAGTGATATGATTCAGTCTCGCTCTGCAGGCCTAGGTGAGGGTTTTACCTTTTTTCAGACTTATCAGAGTTTTGTGTCGGATGTAGCTAGTCAGGTGAGTCGTGTTTCTTCGCTTCAGGAAAATCAGGATAGGATAGTAGCTGATGTTTTTGAAAGAAGAAATGCTTTCAGTGGAGTTAATTTGGATGAGGAAGCTGCTAATTTGTTGAGGTTTCAGCAAAGTTATCAGGCTGCGGCTGAGTATATATCGGTTCAGAATAGGCTTTTGGATATATTGTTTCAGGCTGTTTGAGATAATTTTTCGTTTTAGGTAACTTTAAAGTTACTTTTGATTTGGTTTTCGATAAGTATTTTTTTAAGAGAGCGAGTGGTTCCCTTTGAGAGGGTGAGCTGGTAAGTTTTTTTTGTAGAGCATTTAAAAAACTTCAAAAAAAAACCCCTCGTAAGAGGGGTTTCGAAATATGAAGATGGTATAGCTTCTTACATCAAACTTGTTGAGCTGCCTTTGTTGCAGCGCTATACTTAATCAATTTAGATAGCTTTGAAGGCTACCCTTAATGCTTTACTTCTTTTTTGCTGCTTTTTTCTTAGCAGGTGCTTTCTTTGCAGCAGCTTTTTTAGCAGGTGCTTTCTTTGCAACAGCTTTTTTAGCAGGTGCTTTCTTTGCAACAGCTTTTTTAGCAGGTGCTTTTTTCTTAGCAGCAGCTTTCTTAGCAGCAGCTTTTTTCTTAGCAGCAGCGTCTTTAACAGCTTTAGCAGCTTTAGCAGCTTTTACTTTTTTCTCTAGATCAGCTTTACGCTTCTTAGATTCAGAAACAAGTTTTTCGTATTTCTTGATTCTGTCAGTAGCGCGCTTCTGCCATAGTACTAATTGACCTAATGATGCCATAACTAACTATCTCCAAATATAGTGTTTGTGTATAAGCCAGATTATAACTTTATATATTAATGTCAAACTATGTGGTTATATATAAATTATAGTTGATTGAGTGGATAGCTCTATGTTTAGCTGGAATGACGCGCTCTTTTCATTTTTTAAGAGACAATGTTGATCATTCGAATATAGCTAAATCTATGTATTGTTAAGGTTAGTTGAGGGGTTTAATTGTTATGTATTTGCGATTATACCTATCTTTAGAGATATTGATGTTTTTAGAGACTTGTTGAGGTTGTTTCTGTATAAGTGACTATAGTTATTTTATATTTATTTTTATGTTTGTGTATTTGAGGGATGAATTTGACTTGACTTGGGCTGTCTCAAGTGTGTCTCAAAGATGTCTCAAGGGGGTGACGTGGTTGAGTGTGCGCTTCTGCTTGAATCTCAAGGGGTAATGAAGTTGGAGCTCTTTGGGATTTCGTTATGTGAGAGCAAGCTAAGGCTAGTTAGTTGTGTCTAGCGAGCGCTAAGCTGAATTGTGCGACCCTAAACTAGGCTTCGATGTTAAGCTGGAAACTTTTGAGAAAAAGATTCTTTTATTAGGGATAAGTCTGATAGCCAAGTTTGGCAGGATTCAGCTAAGGATGCAAGGTTTTCATCTTTGTAGGATGTATTGTTTTTGGCAATTTCTTCGCAAAAAAGAATGCCTTTTTCTAGGTTGTTGAATGTATCTCTTATTAGTTTTAATAAGTTTTTCTCTCCCTCGCATAGATTGATTTTGTCTTTTAACCAATCAAAGTACATGGATATCTCTTTGTGGTACATGTGAGGTCTCTTGTTGGAAATAAGAGACTCAGTTCTGCCGTAGATATGATCCACCATTTCTTTGAGGCTGTATATTCTGTTGAACCAGGCTAGGTTAGGTCCAGGGCAAATAGATTGAGGAGCTATAGATTCTTTAAGTACGCCTAATGCAATTAAGGCACCATTGCCGAGGTGGTCACAGATGCATGCTTTAGCTAAGACTGTGCTAACTCGTTCTTGCTCTTTTTTGTCTTTGATATCAGTTACTTCTAATTGTTCAAGTTTTTGGCTTTGAAACTCTTTGGATGCTGTGCAAATTGGTAGTTCGCTAAATTCTGTATTTGAAACTAGGAAGCCCTTTGGGCAGGCTGATCCCGGCTTGCCTTTGTCGGCTTGTTCAATCGTCCACTGCTCAGAACCAGAGTTTTTGAGGTTATTGAAAGGGATGCCTAGTGGGGAGGCCCCACTTAAGTAAAGATCTTCTTCTTTTGCTTCTATTAATTGTTCGAGCGTTGGTGTATCAATACAGGTTGCTTCGGGAACAAGTAGGAATGGAGTAGCCCATCCTGTTTTGTCAGCGCCAAAATCTTCAAGAAGCCTTTTGGCTTCGCCGTGAGTGCCTATTCCACCTTGGACTGTAAGTGTGGGTTGTTCTGATTTTGCAGATTCTGGGTAAGTCAAATCCTGTGAAGCATAATATTTCTCAATAAAAGGCATGAAGCTTTCTTTGAGTTGATGACGCTTTTCCTTGAATTCAGATAGAAGGTAAGGAAGAAGCTCTCCATTAGATGGGAATGCATGTCCTCCACAGTTAAGGCCAGACTCAACCCTGAATTCATAAATTTCTAAGCCTTTTCTTGCAAGAAATTTGCCTTGAATTAGAGCTGATCTATAGTCACTTACCTTGAGTGTGACTTTTTTCTTGATTTCACCATTTGAATCACGGTAGAAATCTTTGAAGTTGGTCATGTAAGAGAAGAGTGTTTGGTTTATGCCTGCAGAAAAGATAATAGATGACTTTAGATTACTTTTGGCGTAGCCTCGTAAGGCTGCTTTTGCATCTGAAAACTCATCGCTTAGGGGGGTTGAGCCGTTGTAATTTACTCTATCCAATTTGACCATGATGTTTACATCAATGGAACCAGGCATCATCCTGTTGGTGAGATCTTCTTCTTTGCTTTTTTTATTGTCGGAGTCAGTTGAATGGATGAGTTCTAGATAATCCTTTTTTAGAGCAGAATCATCAGGCAGCATTTCGAAATATTTTTTCTTGTCATTGTCTTCGAAAATAGAAAGGCTTTTGATTTTTTCAAACTTTAAAGTGACGATTTCATCTACCATATTCAGGTAGGCTGTTGTTCTTTTGGCTCTGCCGTCTTCAGCTTTGCGGGCTATTTGATCGTATGGTAAATTGTAGACGCTACAGTAATGTTTTCTTATTCTTTCTAGTAGTAGATCATCTACCAAAGAAATGACTGAGGATATACCAAACGGAGCAACTCTAATTGGAGTGTCAATCGAGTGGCCTGTTCCCATTACTGGGATGTGGAACTTATGAATATCTTCTGTCATATATATTTTTCGACCCGAGAAAACCGAGTCAAGTGGAGGATCGTATGAGGGTTAGTAGCCTTGCAACTGAAGGTCAAATGGAAAGAGGCAGGCTGAGTTTTCAGCCGATTGCTTCTCTGTCAGATTCTCCAGTTCTAATTCTGATACATTGGTCAAGGTTTTGGACGAAGATTTTGCCATCGCCTATTTTGGAGGTTCTAGCTCCATTGATGATGGCAGAAATGACTCTGTCTGCGTATTCTAAGTTGACGGCGACTTCAACTCGTAGTTTTTTCATGAGGTCGACTTCATCTTCGACACCTCTATAACTCTCGTTATATTTTTTTTCCATACCACAACCTAGAGCATTTGTGATAGAAAATTTTTTTACGTCAACAGCAAAAAGTTCATTCTTAACATTTTCTAGGCGTTCAGGTTGAATATAAGCTGTGATAAGTTTCATATTTAATTTAGAGGCAAAGAATCGTGTTGCTTAAGACGACACGCCATTGATCTATGTCGTTGCCAGCACTTCCATTCACACCTTGTTGACGTTTTCTATAAGAAACATTGAAGGTTGATGAAAAATAGTTTGTCCATACAGATTGGATCCCAGTAGAGATGAGATATTCTTCTTCATCTTCTCTATCATTTGTTGCAGGTGAGTTCCAGTTCTTAAGGCGCAAGGATCCATAATTAACCCAATTTAAGTCGTACTTATCAGTTAGATCACTTAAATCTCTTGTGTAGTTTAGGACTAAGCCTAGATATTGGTAATCGCGAGTCGAGTCGTGGTCAAGTGTTTGGTTTTCAGCTTTTAGAGTCCATTTTAGCGTCTGGACAGGTTGGTTTTTTTTGATTCTTACATAAGATTGGCTGTAGGATAAGGTAAAAGCTAATAGGTTGGCTTCGGGTGTTCCCGCTGAGTCCGGAGTTTCATGCTTAGATTTAATTCTGAAGCCTATTTGTTGAATGCCTGATTGGAAATAGTCAAAAAACTTATTAGGTTCAAACGGCAAGAGTGTTAACGTGTTATTTAAAAGAAATTGGTTAAATTCGCGTCTGTCGTCAGTTCCTGCATTGTAAGCAAGAGAACCTGAGAGAGATATATTCAAACTTTTGATGCTTGAATGTATATCTTTAAAAGTTAACGAATTGGCAATATTTAAGAATTGATATTGTAAATCATCTTCTTCTGCTTGAAATGTTTGGCTGCCAGATACGCGGGCTCTATATGACCAGTCTTTCTTTTTTTCTTTGTTGATAAATGGTCTAAAGCTTACTCCAAGGCCAAGACCTCCACCTACATCAGAGGCTCCAGAAAAAGAGTCATCCCCATTTTCTAGTTTTAAGTTGCTATCATAATTTAGGCTTTGGGTTAAGTCATAAGTAAATACTTTTTTTAGGCTTTTGAGGTAGACCATGTGTTCGCTCACCTTGTCCAGCCATAGGCTTTTCCAGATTGAGATGGCTTCTATCTTCTCTTCTTCCGATTTTAAACTGTCTATATGATTTTGAAATGCTTCAATTTTATAGGCAAAGGGTGAGCCAAGGATTCCTTTTTTCTTGAGTAGACCCAGCATTTCGTCACTAAGTAGATAATTATTTTTATAGTCTGCGTTTAAATCTTCTTCCATTGCCAATTTGACTGTTTCATTGGCCTTTTTCTTATTGATGTATCTTGATAAAACTTTCTTGTTTAAGTCGTTATCAAGTTGTTCGATGAAGGCTAAGGAGCTACTTTCAGCTTGGGCGTTGAATAAGCTTGCTCCAAAAAAAGCGAAGGGAAGTAGTTTGTTTATCATCAAATTATTCTCCGTAGGAAATATCCAATACCCTATAGTCAATTTTTCCAGCTGGCGCATCTACAGTGAAGATTTCGTCAACTTTTTTATTTAGCATGGCTTGCCCAATAGGCGATGTAGTTGTTATTTTATTTTGCATGGGGTCAGATTCTCCATCACCAACGAGGTAATAGATCTCTTCATCATCATATTTCATATCTAGCACTTTTACTGTCGCGCCAAAAAGGATTTCATCTGAAGATGTTGTGGCTGACATAATTTTTGCTTGACCTAGCCTTGATTCAAGGTCAGCTATTTTTGCTTCGACTAGGCCTAGACTTTCCCTGGCGGCATGATATTCGGCATTTTCTTTAAGGTCGCCTTCTTCGCGTGCTTCGCTAATTGCTTTTTGTATTTCTGGGATTTTATTTCGTAACTCTTGAACGTCATCTTGAAGCTTAGAGTATCCCGTTTTTGTCATGGGGATGGCCATATCTTTATTTCTTCTTTTAGTGCTTTAAAACTTTGAAAAATATAGACAAAGCTTACAAAGATGGTGAAATTCTCAATAGTTAATTTTAAGTTAGATGTCTTGTTATCTTTATTGTCTATTTACTTGTAAATCTCACGACATTTATACGATGATTGTTAAAGACAAAACAAAGGATTAATTTTTAGGTTATCTTGGAACAATCTGGGATCATTAAAGAAATAGAAGAAGGTTTAGCACACCTGCCTCCTCTTTCTCCAGCAGTAATGAAGATCGTTGAACTTTCAAACGACCTTTCTGCATCCCCTCGTGACTTGATGAACACAATCAAGTTAGATCCATCCCTGACCGTTAAAATTTTAAATTTAGTAAACTCGGCTTACTTTTCAATGCCACAGAAAATCACGAGCTTAAATAGAGCTTTGATCCTTCTGGGATTTAATACCATAAAAAATATAGCTTTGTCATCTGCTTTTGTTGAAGCTACAGGTAATTCGAACTCAAAAGTAGAGCCGATTTGGCGTCATCTTTTAGCGGTAGGTGTAACGAGTAAATTGATTGCTCAGCAAGGAGGGCAGCCACGCCAAGTGTTAGAGGAGTATTTTATTTCGGGCTTACTACATGATATTGGTGAATTAATGCTGATGAACTTTGTTCCTGATGCTTTCGAGTTAGCTTTGTCTGAAAGTAGCGAGAAGAATATAAGTTTTGAAGAGGCCTGTAAAAACATCATGTCTATAGATGGCGCAGAGCTTGGAGTAAAAGTTATTGATCATTGGAAATTGCCGGACGTGTTTAAGTCAATTGTGACTCATAGAATGAGTTTTGGAGAAGATGCCCCTCATGTTGTAAATGCAGTGCATTTAGCAGATAAAGTCATTAGAAATTCTGAAATAGGTTTTGTTGCTGATCTGAAAGATTTAGATATTAGCGAAAATGACCTTAATTATAATTCTATAAGTTTAGAAGATCTTAAGAAAGTAGAAGAAGATATTCTCGACCGAATAGAAAATGCTGAAGTTATCATTTCTGGGTAAAGGTTTATGAAGCTTAAAGTATGGGGATGTAGAGGTTCTATTTCAGTTCCTGGACCAAATACCGTTAGATATGGTGGCAATACAACTTGCTACGAGATACGAAGCGATAGTGGAGAACTTCTCATTATAGATACAGGAACAGGTGTTAGGGAGTTAGGTGGAGCCTTGATGGCTGAAATGCCTATAAAAGCTCATATCATTTTTAGCCACACTC
>JACLAC010013530.1_pt1 | contig 17169 bp, 5 predicted proteins | sample 8027881 | NCBI WGS metagenome assembly JACLAC01 (sample SAMN15725517, study PRJNA655200) | protist metagenome | isolation source: fluorescence activated cell sorting (FACS) single amplified genomes of... | place: Spain: Blaines Bay Microbial Observatory, Mediterranean Sea | collected 2016-01-19
TCGTACTCTCCCCCGAAATTGATAAGTTCTTGCTCACGCGAGGTTATGGGCCTGTGCGGAACACGAAAATCGTGGTCACGAAAGTACAGGTCATCTTCGGTTAGTACGACCGTTTTGCTTGCTGCGGGCAAACCCAGGTGCGCCTCAATAGCACTTCGGTCGCCATGCCGAAATCGGATAGAAGGAACACGTTGGACATGGCTCTCCGCCGGAGGCCCTGTGCTTGCTGCGGCCGCCCCAACCTCTTCCGCCGGCTCTGCCGCTGCAACGGGAGCAGCCGCTTTCGCTGGGGTCTCAGGCACAGTGGCAGCTGGGGCAGGGGAACCAACCTGAGAGGTATCAAAGGAAACTAGATCGTTCCCTACTTCTACAACGGCATCGATATCAGCCATAATTTTGGTCACCATGCCAGTCACAGGCGCCCGGATATCAACACTAACTTTATCCGTCTCAACTATAGCAATAACCTCGTCCTCCTGAGCAAAGTCTCCAACTTCTTTCAGCCATTCCACAACTGTCCCTTCGGTAATGCTATCCCCCATCGATGGAACACTCATCACATGCTCTTCCCATGCGGCCATTGTACGCATAAAAAGGCCCCTTTTCAGATTCAAAAGATGTAGACCACATTTCCTCTCAGCAACCGCCCGAGCGGCACGAACCGCCATCGCTCGGTTTCCGGTCTTCAGAAAAGGCAACAGACTTGTCATATCAACAAACAGATTATGCCTCTTACAAAAAACAACCCCAAACTATGTATGGCTTACGTTCCCCCTATTACAAACCTTTGACAACGTAACTTTCGCAAAGACTAACGTTGAGCCTAAAAATCTCCTTTCCCATATATTTCATTACATTTTCTAAACAATCGAATACATCCTATTTATTCCTTTACCTCTTCTAAAAAAATTGTTAATATTACGAGATAAATAAAAAAAAAAGAAGAAGAAAGAAAGAAGATAATAAGAAGAGGCACGACGCGACGAAGTAAAATGAATAATACGAACGAGGAGGAAGAGGAGGAGAGGGAGTTATTTTAGTATTATTTATTAGTCTAGTGTGGTGTACAGGTATTATTTAATTTAACTATTATAATACTACGTATTACATGGAACTTGGATTAAAAAATAATAGTTCTCTTTTTCCAGCTGGTCTTGTTGTTACTTTAATATAAATAAGATACTTTTTATTATTAGATGATTAGCTAGACTAGTTATCATCGTAGATTGGATAGATAGAAGTACGTAGTGGTACGAGGAAACCCCCACTATTAAGTACAGAAAATTCCATCTACGAGTACGTCATCGTAGTGCTTCCTTGGTCCTTGGATGGAAGAGAAGAAGACGAAATAATATAATCCAATGTACAATTTAAATAAAAAAAAAATTATTTGTTGTTGTTGTTTGTTGTTATTAATAATAATAAATATACCAGTACTGTATAGAGACTAATAATATTATTTAATTTTTTTTTAAAAATTAATAATGATGAAGAACGAATGGGGAGTATCTTTTATTTTTCTTGGGGATTTTTCTGCGATAGAGGAAAAGTGAAGAATAGTAGACAACTGCAGACTGTGCGCAAGAGAAAGAAACAAACCAAATGAAGGCAAGGCAGAAAGACAGAGGGAAAGTTTTAGTTTAATTATTTCTTAGTAGTGTATTTTTACGTATTGCCATACCCCACAGGGACGTATTCATGTCAGGATTTGCGAACGATCAGAGCACCGACTCGAGCGGGCTCGTGACAGCCGAGTAAGTACTTTCTTTATATTTATCTATCTGCCTGCCCTCCTTTGGTTCTTTTTTATTTCTGGCGCTAACTTTTCCCTCAATTTGAAATCAACAATAGTCTTTCGAATCTTAATTTTGGAACAAAAAAGAAGAAGAAAAGGGACAAGAAAGAAGACGATGGAGCCGGTGCTCCCTCTCCCGAAAGGGGTGGGGCTCGAAAAGGTGGGCTGGGAATAGGCACTTTCGTTGGGTTTGATACTTCTTTAAAAAAGAAGAAGGCCGAGGAGATGAGCTTCAACGACTTCCTGAATGGCACCGAAAAAGGAGGCAGCGACCCCTTGTCGCTAGGGGTAGCACCGAATACCGACGAAGATTTGTTTGCGGAACAGGATGAAGATTTTGGTCTCTTCAGTTCTGACCATGCTGTGGCCAAGAAGGTGTCAAAGCAAAAAAAATCTTTATTCGAAGAAGAGGAAGATGAGATTGACTTGAGCTCGTTGAAGACTGATGATCTCCTGGTTAGTAAATTTTTGACCACCGAGACTGACACAGCAAACGGCTTAATTTCATCAAATCCCATGGCCGAGAACGCGGGTGCGCCGGAGGACGATGGGAATCGGTTGGCACAGGAGATTGGGGACGACACTGCCCTGAACGATCTGGAGAAAGTTACCCAAGTCACCGAAAGCGCCCCCCTGGATTTATTCGCGGTTGAAAACGATAAGAAAGACGACCTAAACATCTTGGACATGCTGGAAAATGATATGATGCCATCTACTGATAATTTAGACGATATTGATGCCTATATCCAGAGTCAGAGTTCAGGTGGGTCTTCTGGCTTGTTTGATTGAAACATTTTACGTACCGGTAGAATACTCTTCCCTCGTCTTCAGCAGAAGAAGCGTGTGGGTTTATCATTCTTTTTATTTACTAATAATATATTAGTATTAGTAAAATAATATAGTAGTAGGTATTTTTTCATCTCATATTATTGTTTAGTCCAAATAGCTAGATACACTAGACTACAGGTAGTATTACTTCCTGGGTTATTACCTGGGTCCTGGTCACCTGGGTAATACCGTAGAAGAGTATGAAGGAAAGAGAGAAGCGAAAAAAAGAGTGCAATAAATAATAATATAGATCTATCATTTAAAAAAAAAAAATAACAACAACTGTTTTTATGAGGAAGAAGAAGAAGACGTTATTAATTATTTTATATTTTATTTATTATTAGGTGGACTGTTGTATTAATACTATATTTATTATGTACCAGTATTATAAATTAATGTATTAAAATTACCACCGGTACGTAATAATAGGAAGCAAGTACCACGTGATGATGTGATGAGAAGCAAATAATAATAAATACGAAGAAGAAGGAAGTCCCCGTTCCGTAGTATTAATATTATACCGGTACCTGTGCGGTAGTAGTAGAACGACGGAAGTAATAATAATAATAATAAACAATATAATTAATATAATAATAAATAATAAAAATATAAAAAAAATAGATGGCGGTGGGTGACATTGATGACAAAAGAATTGAACAAAGAAGGAATGAATGAACAGCGAAGAAAGAAGAAGGCCACAATGACCAGAAGCAATAACAGAGACAAAAAGAACCGTTAAACCCAGCAGACTATGTACATGTATGTATATATATATAACGGACACAAATATTAGAAGAGAGACGCGCAATAACTTAGCGATTCCGACAAACAAAGTCGGCCTCTGCGTACATAGCGAACGATTGCTTTTGGACTTCACGAACTGGTGCGGTTTTCCAACCAGTGTGTTGCAAGTTTATTTGCCTGCGTTTATCCACCAGGGATATCACGCACGTATAGGTAGACAAATACTTGGTCATCCTCGCTCTAACAACTTCTGCCGTGGACCCCGAGGCTTATAGTCGAAACGAGATAAAGGCATGCACCCGCAGTCCGAAACTGGGTTTGCCCTCGATGAGGCTGCTGCCCAAGACTTGTACTTGATTTTTCTTAAATACGTCGACAGCGACCCTTCCGGTTCGTTAGGCGTTGGCCAGTTCATAACGCTGGTTTGTGATGCCAAACTAGATTTATACTTCACTTCAAGCAACCAGCAAAGCCTGTTCGAGTCAAGTGGGGGGCGTTTGGATTTTTCCGGTTTTCTGCAAACGCTGGGTGCGCTCGCGACAGCACGATATTCTAGCGAAAGCGTGTTTTCTGTAGCGATGACGCAGCTTTTGCAGGAGCATATTTTCCCACTTCGTGGCACCGTTCTGGACACAAATGACACGAGCAGCACAAATACTTCGGGTACTGAACGTACTGAAAGCAGTTTTGTTTTGCGTAAGGTAAATATACTGAGCCGTGAGATAGAAGGACAACAAAATATAGCGTTCGAATTCCTAGAGGAAGGCGTGTCGCCCTTCAGCTTGAAATCGGATTTTTTAGACCCATTACGTCGCGTTTTTTCGTACTATTCCGAGTGCGTCGGTAGCGCAATGAGGGTTGCAACTTTTGACGAAATTCGGAGGGGCTCTATCGTGCACCGATCGAACTTTTCTTTGCTTGTCTCGCTATTTACAGACTGTAAGCTGATGGTATCCGATCGAAGTGACAAAGAAGATCCTACTTATGCCATGGCAGAGTACCTTGTTAAATCAATTTTTGAACACGTTGTTGACTCCAGCCGAGGACGCAACCCCGATGCAAAAAAATCGAACTCCAAAACCAATCATTACGGAAAAGGGTCGAAACTGCATCGTTCCCTTCGGACGTTATTGTCTACAGAACGGGGTGATGCCGTGAGAAACTCTTCACGAAGGGCATCGGTTGGGGGCGAACGGGACCTGAAAACGGTGAAATCGGGAATTAATTTCCATGAATTCTTGGTGGTATTGGCCCATGTAGCAATATACTTCGAATCTAAGATGCCCAAGACAGGAACGGACTCTTGGCGAACCCAGTTCCCCCTTGCACTTGACAAGGTAGTGCAAGAGTACGTCCTGAGTCACTGCTATAGGCAGGAACCCCTTGTGGCGAGGCTTAGAACCCCCGCAATTCTCTGTTACGGAAGCGACGCATCAATGGACGACGAGTTCGTCAAAGGATTACTAGGGCGTCGGGATGTTCGCAGAGGCTTCCGGGCGCTATACTTTCACTACGCGTACAACTCTGATAAAAGTTTGCACAGGTACACTGAGGCGAAATCTAGGATCAGCGTATTACTGCAGAAAGAAATTCCCGAACAAAAAAACCTCAGGTTTTGGGCGGAAACTTTTGAACAAGTAGATGGCGACGGGGATGGTACGCTGAATCTCAACCAGATGTGTCTCGCTCTAAAACGATTGGGCCAGACCCTAAACTTTTTTCAAGCCGAAGATTGGATGGTTCGCGTAGGCCAGCCAGCAGGAAAAGAGCTTGGAGTCTCCTTTGAAACCTTTGTTGCCGGGTGGGGTGTCAATTTTGATTTGTCAAATGGTCAAAAACAAACTTGCAGGGGGAAAGTACTGAATCGTTTTACGGGCTTGACGGTTAGTCGAGCGTTACAATTTGCAAAAGATTTCGAAATTTTCCCGACTCTGCTGTCAGAGGGAGAGTGCCGAGCCATCTATAGCCAGGTTACGTCTTCAAAAGATTTTGTTCCGTTCCATGAGCGATCGTATGGAATGGGTGTGAGCTCAGGCGGTAGGCTGGAAAGATGGCGCCTTTCTGCCATCGAAAATGCGGTTGCAATCGACTGTGAACACTTTGTCGCATTTGTTTGTCAGATGTCACAACGAGCGTTGGAAAAGTACCCGTTTGATACGAAACAATCGTCATGCGGAGAGAAACTGCTGATGATGTTGTGGAGGATAGAGTATTCCAAGAAAGGCAAATATGCTCTAGCGATGCACTCAAGAAACAGTATTTTTGGAGCCCTTCCAAACTCTGCCCCTGATGGTCGCGAAAGGAATATCACCAACAACATTGAAGAAAGAGAAAGTGTAACCAGGACCTTGGGAATTCGCCCAGAGATGTGGGGCAAAGTGCGTAAAAATAGTGAACGAGTAATGTGGGCATCTATGGCAGCTTCGCGATCCCCGAAACGCAATGTGTCTTCAGAGGCCGAAGGTGATAAAAAAAAGACCGTTCGTAGGAGAAAAGCAGTAAATAGGAACAAGGCTAAGTGCGACGAGAATCTGTCGGAAGCCATGAAACGCCGGAATGCTGGAAAAACTTGGTCCAGTAGGGGATACTCCCTTGAAACCGTCCGTTTCCGAAAAAATTCTTCCACGACTGCAGATATGGACGAATCTGTATTTCACCACAGGGGATCGTACATGGGTCGGCACTGGCAAAAAAATAAGGCCCGTGCAAGACCCGCGCAGAATCGCCACCGCTTTATGAAATCGTTGACTTCCCATGGTCTGAGAAGTAGTGGTTCCCGCAAGGACGCCCGTAATGCGACGGTGAGGCGCAACGAAAATTTTGTTATAGAAAATGCGCCCGAACACTTCCAAAGGGTGGTTCAGGAGCCGATCGACGATAGTTTTGATGAGGCCGACAACGGCAACGTTGAAAAATTAGACGATGCTCAAAATATTTCTGACCAGAGTTGGGACGATGAAGTCGCCGGAGAATTGGCAAAACTGCGCGCCGAATTGAGTGCTGCTACCGCAAACAATTAGTTTGGGTGCATTTGGGTGTAATATATTACATACACCCAAAATACTTGAAATCAACGAACTGGATACTGTAGTAAAATTATTATTCCCCTATCAATACAATATACTAATGAAGTTATTCAGCACTTTCCTCTTCCTCTTTGTCTGTCGGGTTGTTGAAATTTTCCAAAAGCAGAAGAAATTGTGAAATTGTACAAACGTACTAAATCATCCCGCCGCCGATCATTCATTGAGCAGTACTGAAAACGACAGAGAGTATTGTATCTACCTACATACAGGACTACAGTATCCGACTTCGTTTGTTTTTTTCTTTTTTGAGACTTTGCTAGAAACGTTGTATTCGGTCCATCTGATCCATCCTGACGCGTGTAAAGAAAAATAAGTTAATAAGCTGCTGTTCTTTTACTTTTTTTTTAACACTTTTTTTTTGTGACTTGAAGCGGTACGTAGGGAAGAAACGGCATTTTAAAAAAAGATTATCAATTTTTTTAATCGATATAAAGCTTATAATACTTCGACTAAATAGCGTTGCAGTTTGTATATGGCAGGCGCATAAGCGGACGATTAATAAGAGCCACACAGGTTGACAGCTCGAGCACCGAAAACTGATCTATTTTACAGCACAGCCACACAGCATCGTGTTTCTTTTTTGTTGTTGTATTCATTTGTTTGTTGTATTACTAGTTGTATCCAAAGCAAAAGTCCAGTTGCTGTGCTCATGCTAAAAGAGTCGATAGTCTAATTGCTATCGAACTACCTGATACAACAGTGACATTACCGTACTATGGGAGTGGTAGCATGCAAGCAACGATGGAAAGGAGCAACCACTTAGCAAGACTTCAGAGTATCGTGCGGATCCTACTCCACACGATCCTCGACCGTACGCTACAAAATTTAGACACCGTACATTCTTGCACTTATAATTTCTACGGCTTCAAGAACGAAATTTGTTTCTTGTGTGGAAAGTAGAAACAAGACTTGCTGAAAAATAAGCACAGACAAACCATTATGGCCGAGCCAGTTCGTCTTTCGCATGAGATCTTGCGCGCTTCCCAGGAGATAGAAAATGCGACCGCGAAAGTGAAGGCAAACGCCGCGAAGAAAAAAAAGTCCTCCCAAGAGGATTTGGAAAAAGCCATTGAAATTGATGCGCATATTATTTCCCTTGACGAATTGTGCACAAAGCTTGATGTTCAACCTGATGCTGGTTTGACTGACAAGCAGGTGACGGCACTCTTGGAGGAGTACGGAGAAAACAAGCTCAACCCGCCAAAGGAGGACCATTGGACAGTTAAGTTGCTAAAATCAATCTTCGGAGGGCTCTTCAACATGCTACTATGGTTTGGTGGCATTTTGTGCTTCATCTCCTACAGCCTGAAGGCCGACCGAGAAAATTTGGCTCTGGGATGCGTACTGGTATTCGTGGTTATCGCTACTGGAATTTTCGAATATTTTCAAGAAAAGAAGAGTAGTGACATGATGAAATCCTTCGCAAACATGGCGCCGGCAAAGTGTAACGTCAGACGAAACGGCGGACAAATTGTCGAAATTGATGCAACCAAGTTGGTCCCTGGCGACATATTGCTCGTTAATACAGGCAACAAGCTCCCTGCCGACATACGAGTTATCGAATGTTCCAGTGACTGTACGGTCGACAACGCCTCTCTTACCGGGGAAGCCGACCCACTGAAGCGCAGCACCATGAAGTCGCATGATGACTGGAAAGAAACCAAGAATTTGGCTTTCTTCGGTACCACCATGCCCTCTGGGTCTTGCACTGGTATTGTGTTCCAAACTGGTCCCCAAACCGTCATGGGAAGAGTGCAGGAGTTGGCAGTAAGCACTGAGCACGTCGAGACCCCAATTTCGAAGGAAATTAAGCATTTTATATTCCTTGTGTCCGGTGTCGCCATGTTCCTCGGAATATCCTTTTTTACTCTGGGGTGCATCAAACAGAATGCTTCAAGCGGAAGCGTGGACTGGACCACCCAGTTTGTTTTCATGATCGGTATTATCGTTGCAAATGTCCCGGAAGGGCTTCTTGCTACTGTAACCGTGTGCTTGTCTCTTACAGCGCAGCGAATGGCCACGAAAATGGTTTTGGTGAAGAACCTGGAGGCAGTCGAAACGTTGGGCTCTACTTCTTGCATTTGCTCTGACAAGACTGGAACTCTGACAAAAAATGAAATGACAGTCCAAAATATTGCGTGCAACGGTATGATATTTGAGTACAAATATGGCAGTGTCGGGAATACAAACGATTTTGCCCGCATCGACTTTAAGACTACCGGCACCAAAACCGGAGTCGTTGAAGCAGTCGAGAAGCGTGAAAAGGACCCAGACAAAAAAGGCACGTGCTTCAAGATCAAGTTTGATGATGGTTTTGATGCTGGTATGGTGGAAGAAACTATGGGATGGATCCCCAGGTCCATGATTCAGGTTAACGGCAAACAGATGTGCGAAGAATGGGAAAAAGAGGCCCTCGGCATCAAAGAGGTGCCTGCAGACCCCGCAGTGGGCGATAAAGTCAGTGTGACTTTTTCCCCGGACTCCATGAATCGCATCGTCCGTGTTTGCTCTGTTTGCAACAAGACGAACTTTATTTCTGACTCCAAAAAGCTGAAGATGGAAAACCTCGTGGGTAACAAAACTCAAAGGTTGAAATACGAAAAAATTCTGGGAAAAGGAAACGTGAAAGAGGGCGCACCACTGCCTTTTCGCGCCAAGTTGCCGCAAGGCCTAAACCCGAAAACGGGGGAGCAAATGTATATCTACCCAGTCACGCAGTGGAATATTACTAAAGTCAACGCAACCGAAGAAGCCATGACGAAGTGGGTGCAAGATAAGGATCTGTTCTGTGACGATGATGCTGCTGCAATTACATCCTATTTAACAACAGAAATTGAGAAGGGAAAAGCTAAAATAAGTGATGCTGGAAGCGAAGGTATCGAAGCTGCAAAAGCATCCTTGGCAGCGGATGAAGCGGAGCTTGAAAGAATGACCAAATTGCGAGGAGAATGGGACGCGAAAGCCAACGGCCCACTCAACCAGGTGCGAACCGAAGATGCTGTTCAGTATGAAAATTCAGGTGCAGGAATCGAGAATTATCGAAGGGCTTACCAAATGGTCAGGTGCGAAGAGGCGGGCGAAAGCAAAGCCTGGGAAATTCAATTTAACAGCAGAAACAAATACCAAGTTTCTGTGCACATGCAAGCGAACTCAAAAGACAAAAAACCGCTGTTGCTCATGAAAGGCGGTTCGGACGTTGTGTTGAATCGCTGCTCGCACGCGTATCACTACGGAAAGATTGTGCCAATGACCCCTGCATTAAAGCGCCGCTATGAGCAGTTGAACGAAGTGTTGGCGCAAAAGGGAAGGCGTGTTCTGGCATGCTGCGAAAAAGAAATTGAGGGTGGCCCCGAAGTATGGACCGATTTTCAAACTGATCCTCCGAACTTCCCTCTAGGAAACGACGAAGGCAAAACCGAAAAATCGGTTGCGGATGGGTTGAAAAATGCTGAAACGGCCGAGGAAAAGGCATTGTGGGAAGGCCACAGAAAGTCCACCGAAAAATTGGTTTTTCTTGGATTCACCGCGCTCATCGACCCCCCTCGGGAAGCCGTTCCCGCCGCCGTTGTTCAATGCAAGAGTGCAGGCATCAAAGTCGTAATGGTAACCGGGGATCACCCAAAGACAGCGGAAGCAATTGCCAAGAAAGTCAACATTATCACCGGGCTTGGAGCCACTGCTTCGGACCGAAAGATTTTGAACAAGGAATCGCACGGCGCAGAAACCTTCAAGGGCATGACCGACCTACAAAACCCGGCGTTGGCGCCAGCTATCGTTATTCCGGGGCATAAATTCAGCAACACTGACCCGAAAGAAACATGGGACGATTTTCTTCAGCACGAACAAATTGTGTTCGCTCGCACTTCCCCTCAACAAAAACTGTTAATCGTGAAAAATTTTCAGATGCGAGGTGAAGTAGTGGCAGTCACAGGGGATGGAGTTAACGACGCCCCGGCTTTGTCAAAAGCGGATATCGGTATTGCCATGGGCATCATGGGAACCGAAGTTTCAAAGGAAGCGGCTGATATGATCCTTTTGGATGATAACTTTGCCAGCATCGTCAAGGGCGTCGAAGAAGGTCGTCTGATTTTTGACAACCTAAAGAAATCCATCGCGTACACCTTGTCCTCAAATATTCCCGAAATCGCTCCATTTTTAAGTTTCATCACTGTTGACATTCCCTTGCCCCTTTCCACGGTTCTTATTTTGTGCATCGATCTTGGCACTGATATGGTCCCGGCCATATCCATGGCCTGGGAAACGGCAGAGGCAGACATCATGAAACGGAAGCCCAGAGACCAAAACGTCGACCGTCTGGTTACCCGGAAATTGATTTGCTTCGCATATTTGCAAGTTGGCATTATTCAAGCAATGGCAGGGTTTTACTCTTACCTAGTAGTTTTGTCTGACTATGGATACATGCCACATGTTCTTCCTGGTCTCGGCGCCGATGATAACTGGGGAAAGCAACAGTTGTTTTGTAAAGTACAGCATGGAGTTTTCCGAAACGAGAAAGGCAAAGCTTACGTTGGCAGTGACGACAAGTTTCTTCCTATTAACCCTGCGGACAAAACGACCGATGTCGATGGGACCACATATGATACATTAAATTTGATCAACTACGTGAATTCACAGGGTTACAAATTTTGGGATTGGCGCACTGATGATGCTGAAGGTGCAACCAAAGGCACGGTAGTGGACTGCATTCATCCTGCCAAAGTTGCAAACTCAAATGAAGGCGAAGTGCAAACAGACCAAAAATATTACGATCCAACGACAGCGACGAATTGGAAAAACGTAAGTTCAGTCATAGCGGATAAAGCAACACTTGTTGACAACACTGCGGGCCGCCCAACGGTTGCAATGAACCACATTCTGCATCTGAGAAAGAACGGCTACATCAACTACATGCCATTCCAGGGGCGAATGTCAGCATTCTACCTATCCAAATGGCAAGCGTGGAACCCCAAAGATGAAATCTCGGGTGTGTCGTCGGTTCCAGGAATGGGTCGCGGGTCAGCAGACCAATATTATTCCGCTCAAGCAATGGGGTATCGCGTAATTCTGCCATGGTCAAAAGTTGGTTCTGCAACTACAAGCTGGGCAGTACGAACTGCATCAGCGTACGATTCCAAAGACAACTGGCTGTTTAATGTTCCATTGCAGAAGAACTTGGGAAAAGATTCTCATTCAACCACTGCTCTTACGATGCCAACTGGTAGTGTAGGAAACCCAACGACTTGCACGTGCTTCTCAGGGGACACAACAGGAGCCATAACTATCTCAAATGGTTACTGTATTGACGTGACGCCCATAACACCTGCTGGCGCAGGTTGCGTGGCCGATACAATGTACACCTGGAAAAACACCGAGAACGAAGTGCGAACCAATGTGGCAAACAGAATGATTCAATCGGAAGCGCTCAAATTCGCCCAGACTTCTGGGTTTACGACTATTATTGTTGTCCAATGGGCTGATCTGATGATCTGTAAAACTCGATGGCTGTCCCTTGCCGACCAAGGAATGGTCAACGCGCTCATGAATTTTGGCTTGCTTTTCGAGACCATTTTGGGCTGCCTTATGTGCTACTGTACTCCTCTGGGGGCGGCACTAAACACTCGCCCACTTCGTTTGACTCACTGGATGCCTGGTATGCCTTTCTGCATTTTCATTTTCCTATATGATGAAACCAGAAAGAAATTCATGCGATACTCAGAGGATGACGATCTTCCAGAAGAAGCAACGAAGAAGAGAATTGGAAGATGGCTGAAAGAAAACACTTACTACTAGAGTAACCGACGAGGTATCGTAGAAAATATTACAATGATCACCAAGCATTGAAGCAAAGACCGCATAATTAATGCTTGGTGTTTTCCATGTCCATCCGGATTGAACGTGTGTCGTAAATATACTTGCCACTTTTACAAGTGCAAAGCAAGTGCGCACAGCTTCTGGATGTGATCCGAACACAATTAAAAAAGAAAATACACCCGGAGAGAAATGTCAAACTTTTTGAAAGTTAAGCACCCATCGCTCAAATGGTGAGATGTTTTTAAAATAAAAATTCAAATATTAAAAAAAATTTCATATTTTTTCAAAACATTTTAAAAAGGCCTTCTTTTTACGAATTAAGAAAGGGTTAGTGGCCAAATATTACGGTCGGTTTGGACTCTCGTACGCCTTCTTTTGATAACACTACGCCTGCCTCATTCCACGCGAATGTTTTGCCGGGTTTCCTTCCCGGTGCACGCATTTCTTGCCGATTTGCAAACTCATTATATTTCCATTTCGCCAATGAAATACTTTTTAAACGATCTTCTTCCGCGATGTCTGCCATGTCTCGCTCGTTCAGTCGATTGATATTGTATCTTCTTAACTGAGCATGGCCCTTCTTTGCACGCCCGAAAGCCCTTTGTTTACCCAACGCACACTTTCCCGCTAATTCATTGACCAGCCCATTTGGTACAGACGATGATGTCCGCATCCTCAATTTCTCTGAAATGTATGAACTGCTTTCTTGCAAGGGTTCAATTATTGAAGGTGTCTGTGCCCTGTTTCGGTTAAACATTGTTTTTCTGGAGTGTCTCCGCCTCCTATTGTCTGCAAGGCTCTTAATAATTTTGTCGCTGTTTTCTATGCTTGTAGATATTTTAGTGCCCAGGCCTCTTTTATATACCGCGTTATACTGGTTGTTGCTTCCCTGTTTAAAAGATGAACGGCGCATTGACGTGCTTCTTATATTAATGTCAGGTACAGATACCTTGCGTTTAAGAGTTGGGGTCCCCCCTCTATCCACTCGACCTGCGATGGTATCGTGCATTGTCTCGACAAATTGACCAAAACTTTTTCTTTCTTTTTCCACGTTCCCCGTAGAAACGTTTGGAGAGAACTTTAAGGTCGCATTCAACCTTCTATCCTTTAATGTCCGTTTTTGGATGGGTCCACTTTTCCAATCATCGTCCCCTTGAAAGACTGCGTCAGTAAATTCGTCGTAATATATACTACCATCTTGGTTTCTGTCGAAAAACGAAAACAAAGCCTTGTTTTCCGTCGAATCCAGGCTTATCCCTAGCCTTTGCATGACCTCGCTTAATTCTTTTTCTGAAACGGAACCACTTTTGTCTTCGTCGTAATTTCTAAAGATCTTTCTGACCCTCCCCGCCGCTTTACATCTTTTGCGCAACACCTTGACGACCTTGCGCGCAACATCAACTGCGGACGGTGCCTCTTTCTTAGTATCACCTGCCCTTTCTTGAAGAAAACGTTGGCGGGAATGCTCTAATTCAGGCGGTAATGTGGAATTGAGCCTGTATTGTAGACCGTCCATTTCCATGTTTCTCATAGTTTTGACAAAATCACCCATGGATTCGGTCCTCGATAACGACGTAATGAATTCCTTTAGTGTGATCACACCATCTCGATCTCCATCCACCAGACTGATCAACTCGGTTAGTTCGGTTTCGGTGAGGCCTAAATTCAGACCGGGGGGCTCTTTGCCCATCGCTCGTCTAAATTCAGCATATGAAATTACCTGGTTCTGTCTTGGATCAAATGTCTTGAATGCGTGCAATAGCGTCGGGGTTAGTTTTGCATCCTTTTCCTTATTGACTATCTTCTGCTGCAAACGATCCCGCAAGTACTCAGCTTTTTGGGGGCTTATTTTGGGCAAGTGGTGCCTTTCCGTTGATATCTTGAAGGCAGTGTCATAGTTTCTAACATGGCGATGGACATTCAGCCTTTCTCCAGAGAACCTGACATCGTTTGGATTGAAAATTTTACAAAACGCTTTGTACGCCATGAGTCCATTCCCATCTTCATCGACCATATCGAACATCAAAGAAGAGTCTATGTCAGCCAAGGTGAACCCAGCACCCTTAAGGCCGGCTTTAAACTCTGATTTGTCGATTATGCCATCACCATCTGAATCCATTGTATTGTACAATGTTCTTAAATTCGCAAACTTACGATGTGCTCGATCACAAAGACGGTTTGCTGCCTTCGACAGCATCATTTTATGGTGAGCTTGTGCCGCATGGCTGACTGCCCGACGATGGCGGGATTTTGGTGTCAAGGCTTGAGTAGACGTGTCATACATGACACCAGGACGCACAGAAGTTGGTGTCTTCGCTCGAGAGCTTCTATTTGATTTCTTCCTCTCGGAAATTTGACCCTGTTCCAAGTTAGACTTTCCCAGGTCAATAGTAACAGTAGACGGCGTTTTTGGTCGGTAAGTCATCTTACTTTAAAAGCAACGGCAAGAAAGTGAAACAACAGCTTCTGTTTATTATTTCCGGTAGCAACACGTTTCCTGGTAATCTTGAAGAAAAGAGAGCATGTAAATTATTCGACTAAATGCCAAGATTTGTTCATTAAGTGTTAATATTTATTTTTTTAAGAGACGAGGAGGATGATTATGATATTAATTATTAAAAAAAATATATAATCCACCATTTTTTTAATTTATTTATTTTTTTTTCGGTACCTGGTACCTGGTATGAAATACCATTCCGTAGTATTATTTCATAGTGCAACAAAGAAGCATTGTTTGGCTTATATTTTTTTATGGAATTCTTCCTCTGCGTAGGCAAACAAAACCCACAAGTGGACAATGTTATACCGACCTCCTGCTATTTAGTGTTTAAATATATTTAAATATTTGAGGGGGTGAACTGTTTACTTCAATCAGTGTATCTATCATCAGTGAGTGAGAGAATTAAATATTTTTTTTGCTCATATTCAACTTAGTTTTATTAAAAAAAATTCGTACAATATTGGCAAATAATATTTTCGTTCTTCGTATCCTCATATTCTTCTAAAAAATTACGACGGTACTTATTTTAATACTTTCATATTACGATGGTTATTATTATGACCACAATAGTTTCTTTTTGACTTTTGTTGATTAAATAAAAATAAACTTGCACACCATAATAAAAATCCTAGCATCCCAATTTTAATACAAGCTGTATTCATATTAGACTAAGTAAATTGGACGACTACCTGTCTCTCGCAGATCATCGACTTCGTAAATTTTTATGTTGTGAATAGTGAGTGAATGGAGTGGTGTATAAAAATAAGCAAAATGAGTGAACAACCAAATCTCGTCGTGAACTCCTCCTTTTTTTTTTGAAGGATAAACAAGTACGATAGTTGATAGTAGAAAAGAATGTTAGACAGTAGACTAAATGGAAGTAAGAAACATCTCTTCATAATACGAACTTCGTACTTATATGATCCATTACACTATATAAATCAATTAGGAGTAACGGCCTGCTCAAGAGAGTAAAATTCATTAATTTTTTTTGCATTTTATTTTTAAAATTTCCGTCTCCTCTTAGTCTTCTAGAAAAAAATAAAATATTTTACTCTCTAGCTCATAGTGTTGATTGTAAAATGTTTTCCCCCTCTTAAACCACTTTTTAAAAAACTATTTCGTGATGAAATAAGTTTCATGGGAACCAAGGCCTTTTACGTCAATGACGCCACGGCGTTCAAAAGTAAACGGAGCTTTCCTGAACGTAGACACACGTTTCACAACTTGCTCGTACGTTGAAGCGCTGCAATGCACACGGTTCGGCACACCGTGGCTTTCCATCTTCATCGCAAAATTCACGCTATCGCCGAACAAATGGTAGCGTGGGTCCTTTACGCCCACGACTGCAGCGACAACGGGGCCTGTATGCACTCCTACGCGTATTTGAACATTGGCTTTTTCTAAATTTTCATCTACCCGTTTCATGTCCTCGATTGCATCCAGCATCAACAATGCCGATTTTGCAGATTGTTCGGCATGATCCTCAACTTTCTCAGGGCAGCCACCAACACAATAATAGGCATCTCCAATAATTTCTACTTTGTACAGGCCCGTCATGTCTGTAATCCTGTCAAATTTATTGTACATCAAATTCAAAAAATTCACGAGCTGCTTTGGCGTCACGGTAGACGAATACGCGGTAAAGCCTTTCATATCCGTGAACACGATCGTGACAGAATCAAAATAATCGGCAATGATAGATCGCGAGTTTGATTTCAACTCCTTCACGACCTTTTCTGGCAACAATTTCAAAAGCATTTTCGTCGACCTTTCGTTCTCTTCGTTCAGTTTTGCGTTCGAGCTGTCCATTTCACTTTTCAAAAACAAAGCTGATCGAAGGTAGGTCTCTCTTACAACAATTTGTGGCAATACGGTAACGAGACCAAATATAATGTATTGCATGGGCCGAATCGTTTCGACTAAGGGATTGAAACAAAACAGCTCTCTGCGGAAGCCCAAATCAATGTAGTACACCATGAAAAAATATTGAAACACCACGAGGCAAGACCATATTAAACGCAAGTAAAGCTTCAGGTAGGACAGGTTCACAAGCAAGACGGTCATCGCCATGACCGTGAAGTGGCCAGGGTTACCCCCTAAAACACTCACAAAGATAATTATTCCACTCGCAAACATATAGTAAAAAAACGTCAACCCTTGAACGAACGGTTTCTGATCTTTGAGTCGTGACGTGGCGCACGGTAAGAACGATAACACAAGCGAAAGAAGCTGAACGGGCAAGTAAATGGCAAAACGCAACAAAATAAACAGTTCGAGTTGAACTTTTGCAGTATCCGTTGCTGTATCTGTAATCACCCAACCGCAAGGGTGATTTGTCATGTTCAAATTTCTTCCACATTTGTCTTTCGAATTGTCCCAGTTGCACAATGGCGTTCCCTCTT
>JACLAC010024506.1_pt1 | contig 17157 bp, 18 predicted proteins | sample 8027881 | NCBI WGS metagenome assembly JACLAC01 (sample SAMN15725517, study PRJNA655200) | protist metagenome | isolation source: fluorescence activated cell sorting (FACS) single amplified genomes of... | place: Spain: Blaines Bay Microbial Observatory, Mediterranean Sea | collected 2016-01-19
GTCTGCCTCGACAAGGACTTCGCCGAGTTGTAAGGCGGTGCGTTTCAACTCGATATCTACACGCACATTGTTTCTGTTGGCTATCTGTAGCGTATCGCGGAAGGTCTCGTAGCCGATATAAGAAGCGATGATGACGCAAAAGTCTTCTGTGATACCCGGTATGGCGTAATAGCCTTCTGCATTACTCAGCGTGCCGAGCCTGTGTTGACCGTCTCCGTTTAGCACGACTATGGTTGCGTTAGACAGCTGCTCGCCGTCGCTATGATCAACTATGAAGCCGCTGATTGTGTACTCTACGGCATCGACATCTGAAGCAGGGACAATGACGAGCTGTCCCTGTTCCGTTGTAACGAGCGCGGTTTGCGTCTCGTCCATAACGTGCCGTAGCGCGTCCAGCGCACGCACGTGTTCTAACTGGACAGTTATTGTCGCATCAATTGGTATGCGGCTGCGGTTGTAGTTGAGCGGAAAACCGCCCTTTTCCGCAATATGACTCAAGGCTGTCTCTAAGGGGACCTCCACTAAATCAACGGAGATTATGGTGAAAATTGGGGCGGGCAGATCGCGTTCAGTTGACGGATTTTCAGCGAGGGAGGAGCCAATAAAGACCAGCGGCAGAACGACCGATAGCAGGCCTATCCATTTGCAATGTGTTGATATGGCCAAGTTTTTAACGAGTCTGTTTGGCTGACAGCATTATGCGGTCACCGACGCGTTCGTACTGCAGATCGGTCAATGTTGTAATGAGGTGCAGCGCGTCGTCTAAGGAGTGTCCGTCCAATTGAACAGTCAGCAGCTCTTGGGCAATGGATGCGTCCTCCAGGGCACATTGCACGTTGTACCACCGTTCGAGCTGAGACAGAATGTCGCGCAGCGGCACGCTGTCAAAATACGCTTTTCTCTGCATCCAGGCGGTATGTCTTAGGAGGTCGGTCGGACGCGGCGTGGAAGGAGAGCTATTAACGGCAACGCTGCTGGTGTGTCCCGGGTTGATAGAGACCGCACTCGACGCATCCTCTTTGGCGGCTAGGACGACTTGTCCCTCTGCCACGGAGACGATCGTCTTTTGCTCGTTGGGCCATGCACGAACGTTAAACGCCGTGCCGGTTACGGTGATATGCCCGTATTCTGCTTGGACCAAAAAAGGCTTAGACGAGTTAGAGGCTACGTCAAAATAGGCCTCGCCGCTGAGGAAGACGCTGCGCGTATCGCCTGTGAACTCGGCTGGATAGCGCAGGGTGCTGCCGGCATCCAACCAAACCGTCGTGCCGTCGCTTAAGGTGTATTGGGCGTGTTCACCGTACTGCGTCTGCAGTGCGACCCATTCGCCTGTCGTCTGCGTGCTGCTCAGCCCGTAATAGGTGGCGAAACACGCGATGAGAAAAACGGCCACCGCGGCGTAGCGTCGGATGGCAAAGAAAAGAGGCACGATGCGTCTATCCAACGGGCCTTGATCGGCGGGGCTCGGCCCGATGCCTGTCCGCTGGGCGATCTGATGCCATTGCCCGTCCAAGTCGGTTGTCTGCTCGCACACGGGGCTGGCGTGCCAGACGGTGCGCAGTTGGCCGATCCTGCGCTGTAGCGCAGGGTCGGCCGCAAGGGCATCTTCTACCTGCGCCCGCTCTTCAGCCGAGCATTCGTCAGATAGATAACGCGCTAGCAGGTTTGAATCCACAGGTTCACTCACAAAAAGACGTTTCCAAACAGGTTGTTAAAAGCGGAGGGATAATTGGGCGCCCAACTGGCCGCGCGTGACGTCTATATTCGGTTGTACGCTCAGAGAAAGGCCCATGCGCTTTCCATACTTAAATCGCACGGCGTCTCGTTTGCGCTCAATGGTCTTTATACCGCCAACTAGATCGTGTATAAACTGTCCAACGAGCAGGCCGGCACCCAATACGATCAAAGCGCCTCCTCCGCCTTCCTCTTTACGCCCTAGCTCATTATACCGGTAGACCATCGCGCCATTCTCTTCACCGACGGGCACTTTCTCATAGCGCGTGACCTTACCACTCTGCCCGACGATATCTGTGGTCTCAAAATCCGATTTTTCCCAACTGTCTTTTTCATCAATGAGTGCTGCGCCTGCAATGATCGAAGATAGGCCTAGCGCGGCGGCGCCTACGTGTTTCCACCCAGCCCTGCGCTCGCCGGCGTAAAAGTGTAATGAGCCGGGCAGGGGCACGGACATCAGCAATAGGCCAACGCTTAGACGTCGATTGGCATCGGTGTATTCTTCTAGGGTCATTTCCTGCGGAATGGGCCAAATGGGCGTCTCACTCAACAGTTCGCCCCGTGTTACGTCCGTCTGGGCGTGCGCGTGGGCACACAAGAGAGAGACGATAATCGCTACGCGCATGGTCATAAAAACCTCCTGGTTAGTGTACGCTCTGTGTATCAATACCCCCGTGAGGCACTAGACCCTTACGAGATGGATGGACTTTTTTCTCGAGCACGCGTTTCCCGCCTGGCTTACTCTTCCTCAAATAGCGCATGACGCAGAGCGTGTAGCGCGCGCCCCATCTGCGTTTCTACCGTTTTGACGGATATCTCGAGCACTTCTGCAACTTCGGCGTACGTTAAGTGGTCAAACCTATTAAGTTTGAAGACTAGGCGGCATTTCTCTGGAAGCGCTTCAATGGCCCGCCCAATAGCTGCCGCCGTTTCATCGTGGCTTAGCAGGTCATCAGGCGTGGAAGGAGCGACCGAATACAGGTCTATTTTCTCTCTGTTTTTGCGCGTTACTTCTTCGTGCCGAAGGTGCTTTAAAGCGCGATTTTTAGTGACGGTGTACAGATAAGACTTTATGCTGCAATCGGGATTGAGCGTTGCCCTATTTTCCCAGACGGCTACGAATACATCCTGTACCAGATTTTCGGCAATGGAAAGGTCGCGCACGTAGTTATGAGCGAAGTGGACGAGCCCTTGTCCGTAGTGACGAAAAAGCTGCTCGAAAGCGCGTCCGTTGCCCTCGCGAATCCTACGTATCCGCTCTGTATCGTGCATCTTATCCGCGTTCAGTTTACATCTACTGATTCAAGTAGCTTTGTATTGGCCGATGAGTTACCTGTCGCAGACGGCCTCATTTGAGGAGAGGTTCCGCTGGATCATGCACGGGATCCTCAAGTGCTCCAGTAGGTAGAGAGTGGGTTCGGCTGATAGCGCACGTCGAGATGGGGTGTTTCTAAGCGGGTTTGCCCCTCGTGCATGCTGTCGACACCGGCGCTGGTCAGGCCCGTTGTTAGCAGCGTCCGCTCGATTGGGTAAGAAGCCCTTCCCGTCAGAAACATCTGTTCGATATTATTGACCTGCGGAGAAAAGAAGTTGGCCAACGTCGCGGGGTTGGGCGGCATGGGTAGGTGCATATAGGTCGACAGCGGATCCTCGCGTCCGTCGACGTCGGCAGCAAAGGCCCAGCTGCCGCCGAATAGGCCGTTCATAGCGATCATCGTGCAAACCAATCCATCGCGGTGTTTATACTGGTAGGCCCACGGTTCCTTAACGAGCTCCTTCATTTCATTAATTGTTGGAAACGTATTGTTGAACCCGGGACGTGCAGGCGTTAATTGGTGGCCGCGACACAGGCAGGCATCAAAGAGTGCGCGCGACCACTGCTCTTCGTGCAGGGCGTTCCAAAACTTCTCGCCGCGAAATCCCTCGATCCACTGGACGCCAGACTCGCCCCCTTTGCGCCGTTCGACCATGCCTTGGATGACTTCGAATCCGTGAAAGTCACCGCCGTCGTTCCAACCGCAGCCTACGCACATGGCCTCTCTTACATCGGCGCCTAGCGGCATCTCTACGTCGGGCGTGCGCCAGGTGACGGGCAGTGAAGATCCGGCCATAAAGGGGAAGCCGAGCTCGACGGACGCGTCGTACATTTCCTTTGCCCAGTCCCACCGCCAAGATAGGTGCTTGTCGTTAAAAACGGGCACGCTCCGTCCGCTGGCGCGGAAAACGGCTAGCATCTGCTTAAAAAACTCGTAGCGCGGCCAAAGCGTTTGGCCTTTCTCATTGTCCGGGTAGTCGCCGTGTTCTGCTATGATCAGCACGCCGTCCACGTCGAGCGAATCCGTGCCGCGCATCAGGGCATCGGCAATGGTCGGGTAGCATTCTAGCAGTGGAAAGCGCTCGGCCCGCTCTCGGCTCAAATCGTAGCGAGCCCCTTCTTCTGGCTCGGCAGGGGCTTCGTTTACTTGGTCGACGTAGAGGGATACCACGTCCATTTCTGGGCGGTGGTGACGACTTTCCCAGCCGTATCCTTCTAGAAAGCGGTCGACTATGTGTTGGGCATGGGCGTAGCGATGGTAGATGGATACGAGGGCGGCAATGCGTGGTCGGTTGCTCATGGCGTCTTCTACTCGCTAAAGGGTGGAGGAGATGCAAGAAAAAGGGCTATAGTCGCGCTCTGGGCAAGGGTTGCGGCCGTCGGCCAGTTCTTGCTGCAAGGTCGCTAGGCGCAGTTCACGACCATGTATGTAGCTGACGGCACGAGAGTGCACTATCCGCTACGAGATTAGCCCAGCATTCGTTTGACTGGTATTATCTTCTGCACTTATGTATTTTGCATGGGTATAGGATGACGCTGGGACATACTCCCAACCCGGCGTAGACGGGCGTGCTCCCCTGCGCGCAGTCGGCTTTAGCACCTCTTGTAAATAACCACATTGACGAGTTTGCAAGGTTTCGTGAAGGAATTGTTGGATTGATTGACTGGATACTCATCGGAAGCTGCGTGCTGCTATTGGTTGTTATCGCCCAGCTGTCGATTGTCTATCAGAAGCAGTCGGGCCAATTGCACATGCGGCAGGAGCCGCTGCGCAAGCGCGTCCAATCTCTGCGTCATAAAGTGAGTAGCAGTGCTGAAGGGGTTCGGTTCAATGCGGACAGTTCTTTGAAAGAAATCGAATTCTCCGTCGAATCACTGAGCCATTTTGACCAGGTGATCGGCAAGGCCGTCGAGCAGCTAGAAGCAGACGTGCAGGCCATGTTTCCGGACGATGAAGCAGACGATGTAGACCACTCGGCCCAGCTCTTATTGCAGGGTTTCGATCCGCGCGTTGTGCTGGACAACGTGCTCCGCAAACGCGAAGACATAGAAAACCACATCGCGCTGCTGCGCGGCGACGCGGCGAACATCCGTAACAACGTGCAGCGCCTGCAGACTGCAGTGGCGCGCGGCCAACAGAAAGGCAAGGAATCGTGACAGCATTCCTACTTACCTTGCTGATTGTGCTGATCATCGTTTGTCTGGTCGTTCGCGATCAGAACGAGCTTGCGCTGAGTAAGATGCGGGCCGATTTCCTGAGTTTGCGCACGGAAGAAAAGCGCATGGAAGATACCCGCGTTGAGGTAGAGCAGCTGGTGCGCTGGTTTAGCGAGACCCTGAATCGCGCCTCTTTGCGCCAGCGCACGGCCGAGCAGTACTGTCGAGAGTTAGAAGAGATGTTAGAAGGAACAGGAATTGAAGTCTCCGTTGGATTAAGAGACTCAGCGGACGAAAAGAGTTAACCTCTACTCGTCTCCACACGCACGACCCCCCGTCTTTTACAGCGTTTCGTCGAACCATTCAGGCCCTCGTTTTAAGTGCCTCTTTGTGCCCTCGTGCTCAGTGTATCTAACAGGCGCGCAACCACGTCTTTTTGTGCCCCGCGCACGGCGGGTTGCTCGAGCTCATACAGGTCGTCTGGGATCAGGTGGCGATGCGATTCTATGGGCAGCGCGCCGTGTGATCCCTCGTCTATATAGCGATTGAACACGGTGTAGCGAGGCGTGTCTAACGTCCAGCGACGCGCTCCGTGCATCAGGGCCTCTGTGAATATCACAGCGTCGCCGGCGCGGACCGGCACGTTAATCACCGTGGGTGGACCGTCGTAAATAGATAAATCCGGTGGTTCAAAATTGCGCTTGTGGCTGCCGGGCAGACACACGAAGCCGGTGCCTTCTGGCACATCTACTAGCGACACGCCGGCGTTTAGAAATCCGGCACGCGGCTGGCCCTGCACGACGCTGTAATCTTTGCCCGCTGCGTGAAACGAAATGTCGTCTGAAGTGCGGTAATTTTTTGTCAATGCGCAGTCGACTAGGCACGGCGTTCCCTGCGTGAGTGCAATGATAATCCGCATGATGTCTGCGTTGAGCGCAAGGCGTTGGAATACGGCGTCGCCATACTGCACGTGGTTAATCCAGTGGGCGATGGTCGGCGTGTGTTGCCCGCTGCGCGAAGTAGAGGCCAGCGGCGGGGGCAGTTTTTCTAGCGCCATATCGTGCCAGACATCGGCCAGTTGAATCATCCGTCTGAGGTCATCTGGTGGCACGACGTCGCGCAGGTGGATAAATCCGTGGTGATCAAAGAACCACTTCTCTTCCGTCGTGAGCACAGGCGGTCTCCTCTTGGCGAGAGAGGGCACGTGACGTTGCTCGCGTTAACCCTCCTTCATAAAAGTCAGAAACTTTGACGTTTCCCGTAAAAAAGAGTAACCTATTGCTGCCTATCATCCAAATATGAGGAGCGCGTTTCATGAGTGCAGCGACCAGTTCGTTGAAAGAGCAGTTTGATCGCGATGGCTATGCCATCTACGAAAACGTAATCGATGCAGATTTAGTGCGGGAAGCCAGCGATCACGTCGACTGGCTCCTACAGAAAAACCCGGATCTGCGCCCCGAACAGCTGCACAACAACCTAATGACGGATGATCCATTTTGGGTGAGGCTCGTCGGTGACGAGAGGCTGCTCGATATCGCCCAGCAGTATGTGGGGCCCGATATTGCCCTCTTTGCGTCCCATTACATCTCCAAGCCACCCGGAGACGGTCAGCCCGTGCTTTGGCACCAGGACGGCTCCTACTGGCCTCTGGATCCCATGGAAGTCGTGACGCTGTGGCTAGCCGTTGACGATTCGCTGCCGGAAAACGGCTGTATGCGCGTGGTTCCCGGCACGCAGAACATGCAGCTACACGAAATGAAGCGACATACGGAAGAGGCCAACGTGCTCTCATCGCGCTTGGATCCCGAACTGGTAGAAGAGGATCGAGCCGTTGACATTGTCGTGCCGGCCGGCGGCGTGTCCGTGCACCATCCCAATATCGTGCACGGCTCCAACGCCAATACGTCGGACAGGAGACGCTGTGGTTTGACCATCCGCTACATTCCCACGACGACTCGGATTGTGAGTGATGGGCCATGGCCAAGCGCCTTTCTACTGCGGGGCGAAGCGGTTGAGGGCGTGAATGAGTATTTGCCTAAGCCGCGCTACCGAGAGGATGCGCACATGGCGTTTCGGGGATGTGAAGCGTGGAATTAAGTTCACATACTTCTTATAAACAATGATTTATGAATACGTGCTCCCGGTGCTCCCGGGGCATTTAGTCTAGCGTTTGCCAGGTGTGCACGTCTAGTCCGAGGTCGCTACCGGCTCGCTGAATGCGTTCCCAAGTTGTGTTGTCGATGGGAATTCCCGCCTGTCCGCGTTCCTTCGCCGAGCGATATTCGGGGTCGCCGGGCAGTAGAATTTCTCCTACGTTTGGATCAATTCGGCTGCTGCGCACGTGGCCTATGAGCGCCTCAATCTCGTCAAAGTACGCGTCCCGGTCGGCAAAGTGGTCGATGTGGTAGGCCGTTATACATAGTCCATTGCTCTGCATAACGCGCTCGCCGGCTGCGCACCCTTGACCGCTCAGGGCCCCCCCTAGTATTTCCACGATAAAGCTCAAACAGTACCCCTTATAAGCGACCGGACCGCCCAGCGGTAGCATGGCACCGGGCGGATTGCCCAAATAATCCTGCGGATCGGTAGAGGGGCTGCCCTGTGCGTCGATGATGCATCCTGCGGGCAGGGCTACACCCTTGTTGGAAGCCACGCGTATCTTTCCCTCAGCGCAGACGGAGGTCGTCATGTCGACGAGGATCGGCTCGGCCGAACGCCGCGGTGCGGCAAAGGCGATGGGATTTGTGCTGAGCTTGCCGTCGAGGCCGCCGTAGGGTGCGATCTGTCGGCCCAAATGGCCCGCATTGCAAAACACGATGCCCACGAGTCCGGCGCGGGCGATTTGCAGTGGGTAGGCCCCAACGCGGCCCACGTGACTGGTGTTGCGCAGCGTGACGGTCGCCACGCCGTGCTGCCTGGCCTTATCGATGGCCAGTTGAGTGGCAAAAGTGCCGCCGATTTGTCCAAGCGCCCCCCCGCCGTCTACAACCGCCGCACAGGGCCGATCGCTCTCTATGTGCGGCGCGCCTTTTGGATCGAAAATCCCGTCGCGAATCTGTCCTATGTATTCGTAGATGCGAATCTGTCCGTGCGAGTCGTGGCCATAGAGCGAAGAATCCACCAGATGATCTACTACGGTGCGCGCATCGGCGGGCGTACAGCCAACCTGTTCAAACAGCAGACAGCCAATGCGGCGCAGTTCGTCGGCGCGTACTCGGGGCATGGAAACTCCTATCGAGGGATTGTGTTTAAGACGTTGCCAGCGTGCGAGCTATCTCGACGTCCCACATGCCATCCACCTGCACGCCGTACTCGCGCAGGCCGCCGGTGGCGTCGGGCCCAGAAATCAATGGTTTCTCGTCTGCCAGATTCGCCTGTGGCACGTATTCGTGGTGCAGAAAGTGGAAGGCCATACCGGCGCGCTCGTCGTCGGTCAGGTTAGCCTTGGTGCAGTGGGCTGTTCCGTAACAGAAAAAAGCGACACCGCCAGCGGCCAGTTCGATGGGCACGGCGCGCTCTTCGGGCACCTGGCAGTGAATGTGGTGGTCGGAGTTGGGATCGCGGCTGTGTTCGTACTCTTCGCGGTGCGAACCCGGCACGACGTGTATCGTTCCGTTGGTGATCGTCGCGTCGTGAATGGCGACCCACATGGCGGTGCCCTTAAGCGGATCGGCTATTTTGAAGTAGGCGTTGTCTTGGTGCCAGTCGGTGCCCGTTCCATGACGGCCTGGTTTGAGAAACATCTGATCTAGGTGCAGTATGGCCGGTGTGCCAATCAGCTGAGCGATCGCTTCGCGAACGCGGGCAACAAAGGGCAGAGCGCGAATGAGGTCGCTTTTGTCATGCAGAGGGATCAGCTGCAGGTTTGCTCGGTCTGTAGAGGGCGTCTGGCCGTCGCCGTCGGTGGCCACATTGCGCACGAGGCCTTCCCGTTTGAAGCGCTCGACTTCTGTTTGTAGCGCCTCTACTTCGCGCGCGTCGAAAAAGTGAGGAACGGACGTGTAGCCTTCCCGTTGAAATTGGGAAACGTGCTGGTCGTTTAGCGTCATGCGGTGCTTAGCTCCAAGTGGGTGGTTGAGCAGTGATTGGATGGGGCGCCAGTCTCCAACGCTAAGACATTGCGCCCAGTTCGTGCAAGAGGGCTGCCGAGGTGCGCATGCCGCGGTGAAAGTCGCGTAGTGCAAAGCGCTCGTTGGGTCCGTGCCAATTGTCGGTAATCTGTCCCAGTCCCACCAAGAGAACGGGTGCACCGGTGCGTGCGGCAATGTCGACGACGATGGGTATTGAGCCCCCCTCTCTCGTGACCAGTGCCTGGCAGTTAAAGCCCTGCTCGATGGCGCTAAGCGCAGGGGCCACAAGCGGATGGTCTATGTCCACATAGTAGGCGGGAGAGCTGTGCGGGTGGCTAAATTCTACGTGGACGCCCTTCGGTATCCGTGCGCTAATGCATTCTTGTAACAGGGCCTCTACGCGCGCTGGGTCTTGGCCGGGCACGAGACGTGCGGAAACGGCTGCCTGCGCTGTGGCGGGTATGACCGTGCGTGGACTGCCTCCGCTCAGATGGTTGATCTCCAGCGTCGGGCGCGTCCAACGCTGCTCCAGTAGCGAGTAGCCTACTTCGCGTCGCAGGGCTGAAACGCCCAGTTCTCGCATGTAGTCCTGTTCGGATGCATTGAGGGCTTCGTACTGCCGCTTCTCTTCCGCTGAAAGGGGTTCAATGCCGTCGTAAAATCCCGGGACGGCGATCTGCCCTTCGGTATCGTAGAGGCCAGCTAGCGCCTGTACGAGCACGGCATTGGGATTGTGCACAATGCCGCCAAAAAGGCCCGAATGCACGTCCTGCTTGGGTCCACGCACGCTGACCTCAAAATAGGATATGCCGCGCAGTCCCAGAGTCAGTGAAGGACGATCGGGGCCGTACATGCTGGTGTCGGAGATGACGGTGCACAGAAAGGGTGCGTATTCGTCTAGTCCGCCGTTTTGCACAAAGGTTTCCAGAGCTCTGCTGCCGCACTCTTCCTCTCCCTCAATGACAAAGAGCAGGTCGACGGGCAGTCGGTTGCCTGCCTGCAGCATGGTCTCAACCGCTTTGATGTGGGCAAATGTGGGACCCTTATTGTCGCTGGCGCCGCGCGCTATCATGTACCCGTCGCGCTGCTCGGCGGCAAACGGATCCACTGTCCAGGCTGCGCGCGGGTTGTCGACGCCCTGCACGTCGTAGTGTCCGTAAATCATAACGGTGGGGCGTGCGCTGGAAAAGCCGGGGCTCCGTGCGATCACCAGGGGATTGGTATCGGCGCTAACTTGGATCTTTTGCGCCGCAAAGTTCATGCGGGTAAACTGCCCGATAAGAAAGTCGGCCGCTTCCTGTAGGGCTTGGCTGCTATCGAAGTCGGCACCGGCGCTTATGCTGGGAATGCGGACAAATTCAGCCAGTTGCTCTACGCATTCGTCGACGCGATCATCTATCCTTTTGAGTAGGTCTTGCATGGGGTCTATGCTCTGGTTTTCTCAGCTATAAGTAGGCCTTTAGGTCTTGTAAATTATAGCTTTATGATGATTGTCAAATAGGTGTTAGAGTGGGCTTAACCCTTGCGATTGAGCCCCATTTTGACTACATTATTTCTATTATAGTTATGGTATGTATCCGCCCGCTCGTATCGTACCCCCGTTCGTCACAGAGCAATATAGGATATCACTGCGGGCTGTAAAGCTTCGAATTAATGCCCCCGTAGGGCTCTTTTTTCATTTACACGCTATTGTTCAGGAGAGGATAGGTAATGGGAGATTTACCTGTTGGTATAAATGGGTTTGGTCGAATTGGTCGATTGGTTTTTCGTGCGGCGGTGGCTCAGGGCGGAATCGACGTCAAGGCGATCAACGATTTAACGGACGCCAAGACGCTGGCGCACCTGCTCAAGTACGATTCCACGCACGGCCGCTTTGACGGGGAGGTTGAAGCGGATGGCGATAGTCTAGTCGTAAACGGAAAAACCATCCGCATCATCGCCGAGCGCGACCCGGCTAAGCTACCCTGGGGAGAAATCGGGGCCGAAGTCGTTCTCGAGTCGACGGGACTGTTTTCCCAGCGCGAACAGGCCGAAGCGCATATCCAGGCAGGAGCGAAGAAGGTCGTTATCTCGCAGCCGGCCAAGGGGGAAGATCTCACCGTTGTCCTCGGCGTGAACGACGATCAGCTCAAGCCCGAGCACACGATTTTATCCAACGCTTCGTGCACGACCAACTGTCTGGCTCCAATGGCCAAAGTGCTGCAGGAAAACTTTGGCATCGTCAAGGGCATGATGAATACGATTCACTCCTACACAAACGACCAGCGCATTCTCGACCTACCGCACAGTGATCTGCGCCGCGCTCGTTCAGCTGCCGTCTCTATGATACCGACGACGACGGGGGCTGCCGTGGCCGTTGGTAAGGTGCTGCCAGAGCTAGCGGGTAAACTCGACGGTTTGTCCATTCGCGTGCCAACGCCCGACGGTTCGCTAACGGATTTTACGGCCGTTCTCGAGAGAGACGCTACGGCCGACGAGATAAATGCAGCCTTCAAGTCTGCGGCCGAAGGGTCGCTACAGGGCGTATTAGAGTACTCTGAAGATCCGCTCGTGCTGGCCGATATTATCGGCAACGCACATTCCTGTATTTTCGACGCCCTCTCGACCAATGTGGTTGAGGGCAACATGGTGAAGATTCTGGGCTGGTACGACAACGAGTGGGGATATTCCAACCGCTGCGTTGACCTGCTCAAGCGTTTGGGCTAGACGCTTTCTCGCGTGCTCTAGTCGCTTCTCGTGAGTGACTAGAGCACGGCTCTTCCCGTAACTGAGAGAGGAGTTGAGTCGATGGATGAATGGTGGTGGTGGCTGCTGACCTGTGGCTTTGGTCTGTACTTTGTTATTCTGCTGCTAGAGTTCAATCGGCCCTCTCAGAAGCTACAGGAGCAGATTGATAACCAAGAGCAGCGTCGCGTTGATATGGCGCAGCGCCTCGATAGCGCACGAAAGCAGATCGTGGATATAGAGGCCCGCCAAGTCCAGCTCGAAAGCGAGATGGAGGCGATGGAACAGAAGCGCCAAGAGTCGCTTCCCGAAGCCAACAAGCGGCTCATGATTCACATTCCGAACGGGCCCTTTACCATGGGGGGGGCGCGACGAGGAATATCCGCGCGGCGAACGACCGGCGCACTCCGTTTTTCTCACTGATTACTACATATCGCGTTATCCAACGACTAACCAAGATTACCGGGAGTTTATTCAGTGCACCGGTCATCGCGTCCCCATACACTGGCAGCGTGGAACGTTTCCCACCGGCATGGCTCAGCATCCGGTCGTCAACGTGTCGTGGCAGGATGCAGCCGCTTTCGCAGCGTGGCGCGGCGCTCGCCTGCCCACAGAAGCTGAATGGGAGAAGGCCGCGCGAGGGGAAGACGAACGCCCCTATCCGTGGGGTCCGCGTTTTACGGAGGGCGAACGGTGCAACGGCGGTGGAGCCGTAGGGATGACGACTCCGGTTGACGAATATCCCGAAGGGCGAAGTGAGTACGGGGTATGGGACCTGTGCGGCAACGTCTACGAATGGTGCAACGACTTTTACGACGAAGAGTACTACAAGAACAGCCCGTCGACCAACCCCAAGGGGCCAGAAGGTGGACAGGAGCGCGTGGTGCGGGGTGGGAGTTATATGGAGAACCGCGCGGGGTTGCGCGCGACGCACCGCGACGGAGTCACTGAAGTTACGACGCGTGACACGATAGGTTTTCGCATTGCTATGAACGCCGACGGCACGGTGTCGGGTTGATTCGAAGTGTCGGTTTGGTTTTACGGGAGATAAGAGATGTTTGAAGAAGTTTGGAGAGCGTACGAAGAGAACGAGCTTAGTCATAGCGCGGCGCACCACCTGCTGTCGATTCATGAGCTGCGTCGTCAGAGTGGGTATGCGCGCGTCTCGGACATAGCCAAACATCTCAGTATTACCAAAGGCAGCGTTTCCACTGCAATGAAGCTTCTGAAGGAACGCGGCTACGTGCAGGAAGATCACAACAAGTTCCTAGAGCTGACGGAAAAAGGGCTCAAAGTGGTGCAGGAAACGGAGGCGACGCGCCTCGTTGTGCAGAAGTTTCTCTGTAACGCGCTGGGCATGGACGAAGACGATGCCATGATAGACGCTTGTAAAGTAGAACACTTGATCAGCTCGGAGGCGCGTGCGCGGCTGGTATGCTTTCTTCAGATACTGTTTTCTGACAAGCCGCAGGCGCGCGAGTTCATGTCGATGTTTAACGACAACGTATTCTCTTGCCAAGACGGCAACGTGGAGACCTGTCAGCTGTGCGATGACGTGTGCTACAGCGATCCCAGCCAGATGGTTTTAGGAGAGAACTAAACGCAGGCACATCACGACGTTACCGGGTCAGATTTTTCTGACCCGGTTTTTTTTGTAGTTTGGTGTTCATGATAGCGTTTTTACAAAAGCAGTTTTTGCCTGTGGGCTTGGTGTGCGTAGCCGTTATGGGGCTATCCGTGCCGGAGCCGGGTATTTTTATGGCGTCGCTGCCGACTCAGTATGTGGCAGTGAGTGTCATATTCTTTCTGTCGGGACTGCTGCTGCGGACCGATGAGATTCTCGCAGCCGTCTCTGCTTGGCCCGCCACGCTGTGGGGATGCGCTTCCATCCTCCTGCTAACGCCGGTTATTGGAGCGCTTATCGCAGTTCGTTTGCCGCTAGAGCCGGCGTTTCAAGTTGGCCTGGCGCTCTTTTGCTGTATGCCAACGACGCTTTCTTCCGGCATTGCGCTAACGGGACAGGCGCGCGGAAACGTGGCGCTGGCCCTGCTGCTGACTGTGCTGACTAACGTCGGCGGCATATTTACCGTGCCATTTGCGCTGGCTCTATTGCTCAATCCCGTGCTACAGACGGTTGGTCCGGTCGAACTCTCGGCCGCCGATCTGCTTGTTAAACTCTGCCTGTCTATTCTCTTACCCTTAGCCGTGGGCAAGTACCTACGCCGCTTTTTCGAGGCTTGGATAACGGCTCGGCGTTCGCATTTGAGCTTGGCTAGCAACGTCGCGCTGATCAGCGTGCCGTGGATGAAGTTTAGCCAATCGTCAGAGCAGTTGGCTCAGGTCGCTCCGCTGGAGCTATTGCTATTGGTCGCGTGTGGTTTGGCTATTCACCTTCTCTATTTAGCCCTCAATATGAGCGCGATTAAGCTGCTGCCCGTCGGACTAGCCGAGGGCAAAGCGGTCGTGCTATTGGCCAGTCAAAAAACGCTGCCGGTGGCCATGACCGTTCTGGCTTTTCTACCCGTACCCGACGAAACGAAAGGTCTGATCGCCATTCCCTGTATCACCTTTCACTTTGGTCAGATTTTCTTGGATGCGTTCCTCGCAACGCGTTGGGGCAATCGCGTCGACGGTTAGAAAAAGCGGGCACCAACCCCGCTGATGCGCGCCTTGCAGGCTCTATTTGACCCGCGCTGGTGCGCATCCTACTTTGCTCTGCCCACTCGCTCCTTTTGTCGCCTCGGAGATATCGCATGCCTCAAAAACGTCCCAACCTCTTGCTTATTACGACTGATCAGCAGCGCGGAGACTGCCTGGGCTGCGCCGGTCATCCCGTGCTGGAAACGCCCTACCTAGACGAACTGGCAGAAGCGGGAACCTATTTACCCCACGCCTACACCTCCGTTCCCTCGTGCACACCGGCGCGCGCTGGCATTATAACGGGCATGGACCAGTGGAACCACGGGCGGCTGACGATGACCGGCAGCGATGCGCTAGAATATCCGGCTACGCTTCCCGGCGAGTTGGCCAACGTCGGATATCATACGCAGTTGATCGGTAAGGCGCACCATTCGCCACAGCGCCGCCTGTACGGTTTCCACCACATGGTGCTCGACGAGAGCGGTCGACGCGATCCGGGTTTTTATAGCGATTACCATCGCTATTTTGACCGCAATAAAGAAGGCGCGTACGGTTATCGCGATCACAGCATTGATTGGAACAGCTGGATGGCGCGTCCCTCGCACCTGCCAGAGCACTTACATCCGACCTACTGGACGGCCAGCGAGGGCATCGACTTTATCGAACGACGCGATCCGACCAAGCCATTTTTTCTCTGGCTCTCTTTTGCGCGTCCGCATTCTCCGTATGATCCGCCCCAGACCTACTGGGATATGTATAATGACCATCCGGATATTCCCGAGCCCTATATCGGCCAGTGGGCTGCGGAATTTGACCGACCTGTGGCCGGTACGAATGCGCCGCGCACGCGGCGCAGTGCGCGTGAGACGCGCCGTGGCCGAGCGGGTTATTACGGAAATATCACGTTTATCGATCATCAGATTGGTCGATTGCTCTACGAATTCAACAGGCTAGATCCGCAGGCACTGCGCGATACGCTCGTCGTCTTTACGTCCGACCACGGCGATATGATGGGAGACCACCATCACTGGCGAAAAACGTATGCATATGAGGGATCTGCGCGCATTCCCTTTATCGTGCGTTACCCAGCTTCGTGGGATATGCCGCGCGGTCAGACCGTAGAGGCGCCGGTGGAGTTGCGCGACATCATGCCCACGATGCTCGATGCGGCTGGAGTCGACATTCCCGATTCGGTAGACGGACAGAGTCTACTGCCACTGGCGCGCGGTCAGCGCGACAACTGGCGCACTTTTGTGCAGGGTGAGCACACTTCGTGCTACACGCACGAACACGGCATGCAGTATGTGACCGACGGCAAAGAGAAGTACATCTGGTTTCACCATACGGGAGAGGAACAGTTTTTTGACTTGGTAAGCGATCCGGGTGAATGCCACAACCTCGCTGCCAGTTCCGACCAGCAGACTCGCATTGATCGGTGGCGGCAGCGCCTAGCGCAGATCAACGAAGAGCGCGGGGATCCGCGCGGTCAAAACGGCGCGCTCGTAGCGCAGCCCGACGGCGCACTCGCTCTTTCACCCAATTACAACCGGTGGAAAGCACGTGCCGAAGACGTGGAACGCGCTTGGCGTGGTTAGGCCGGTTCGGGTCTCGACCGTGGGGCGGTATGGCTAAAAGGACTGCACCCGTTTACAGAGGCGACGTCATCTACTCGGGGCAGGACGAGTACGGCGACGTAGCCGTGGTGCAAGAGGCGACGTCGCGCACGCTGCACTTTGGTTCGACGGCGCGTCAGAGCACCATGTTGATGGCCGACCCCACGCGTCTAGCGCTGACCTACACGCGCTGTATGGTTGGCGGATTGCTCCTAGCGCCGCCGCCGCGCTCGGCACTCGTGCTTGGTTTGGGTGGAGGTTCATTGCCCAAGTTCTTATTGCGGCACTTTGCCGAGTGCCGTATCGATGCGGTGGAAATGCGCGCGTGCGTGGTCGCCGTTGCGCGACGCTACTTTTCTCTTCCGGAAGACGAGCGTCTCGCACTGCACGTAGAAAAAGCCGAGGACTTTCTATCTCGCACGGACATCGGTCCTTACGACTGGTTGCTAATCGATCTATACGACTGCGATGGCATGGCGTCCGTTCTTGATGAGTCCGACCTCTTTCTGCGCTGCCGCGCGTTGCTGAGCGAACGCGCGGTGCTCTCTGTAAATCTGTGGACGGGCAATAGAGCGGAATTTCTCGACCGCATTCGAGCCCGCCTGGCGGAGGCGTTTGGCCAACGAGTATTGCTCCTGCCCGTGGCGGGTAAGAGCAATACAGTGGCCCTGGCGTTCAATGCTCCGATGCCTGTCCTCAACGACCAGCGCTTGTATCAGCGGGCTGCCCAACTGCAGGCGCTATACGAAATTGAGTTTGTGGATTTTCTGCGCGATTTAATGCGTTACAACGCGATGGCATAGCGGCTGATGGCCGCGATCGCCTGTCGTAGAGCAGCGCTTTTGCAGAGGGCGCTTTAAGCAGGGGGGTGCCAAGGCTGCGAATCTCCAGCGGTAGCCAGTCC
>JACLAC010017718.1_pt1 | contig 17153 bp, 14 predicted proteins | sample 8027881 | NCBI WGS metagenome assembly JACLAC01 (sample SAMN15725517, study PRJNA655200) | protist metagenome | isolation source: fluorescence activated cell sorting (FACS) single amplified genomes of... | place: Spain: Blaines Bay Microbial Observatory, Mediterranean Sea | collected 2016-01-19
CCAATTTGCCATAATCTCATATCCCCCTAACGGCATACGGCCATCGGTCCCCTATCGGCAAACGGCCATCGGCTTCCCCTAAACGTTAAACATAAACGGCCACCGGACAAGCTGGCCAGCAGTAAGTAAGCAAGCAGGCAATACATAGAAGTTGGAAAGCTCGTTGCTAATTGTCGAAAGTCATGTCAAAAGGAATATCGGTAGTGCTGTAGTTATGTCAAAAGGTATGTCAGAGCCACAGTGACTTTGTAGCGCTGCGCAAGAGGGGATAGCAGTTCTAAACTCAATGCGGTTTAGCTCCTCGTGGTCTTTTACCTAATTCACTATTACCCATACCTTACCCGTATTCTGGTATCAAGGCGGCAGCGCTGCCGCCAACAATTATTACGGCTCTCAGAAATATAGTCAAGTACTAAGAATAAAGAAAAAGATAGATGTACTTGAGATTTTTTTTTTACAGCAGAACCGATATAAAATCAATGATTCCATCCACAAAATAAACTTTAGTAATGATAACTCACTCCCCAGTTTCTGGATATCAAAATATTCCGAGTTGCGTTGAGCGGCAAGCTTGGCGGCGGTCTCTTTCCGCAGCGAGTCACTGCCTTCTATCTCCAGCTGCTGACGCATAGTAAGCGTTTTGCGATTGGGCTGGTAGATGATAGGAACCCATGGGTGGTATTTCGAAGTGGAGGAAATGCACAGCGAGCAGCAGAAGCAGATGATGATGCCGAGTAGCCCGCACGTGAGCACGAAGTTGAAGATAGTGTGGTGCACGGTGAACACGTCGGACAAAGTCACTGGAATGGAGTTTATTCTTATTGTCAGTAATACTAATACTTGAGTATAATTTAAAATAAAGAAATTTACTTTTATAGATTTAGCATTTAGCTCATATCTTATTTCTACTGTATACAAAATAAAAATACCCGTATGTCGTTCATCGTCTTGATCCGCAAGGATGGTATGTCGCGCCCTGCTATTGGCATAAATCTTCTGAGCGCGCCTTTGAGCCTTGGGCGTGAAGATATCGCTCTGCACGGCCTACGTCGTACCGTACATGATCGGTTCACTCATATCAGGAAAGCTGCGCACCATCTGCCCGAGCGCGTACGTTGGATCGTTGTATCGGTCCACTTCCTCTCCCTTGTAGTTAGGATCCTCAGTAGTGGTTTCCGTCTCCGTAGTTTCCGCCTCAACATCATCATCGTCTTCCTGCTGCGAAGCCGTAAGGTGGTTCACATCGCTACCATGCAACTCAGTTTGCGCGAGAGAAGTAGCTCTCGCACGCACTCCAGAATTTCCTGTCATACGCTGCTTCTGGTCTTCAATGCTCAGGCTCCTCTAGTCGCCCTCATGTATATGCCGTCCATCAAGCTCGCCCATAGTTTCTAAATAGGAAAGCTCACCGTCCCGACCTAGGTAATAGTGATGATTACCACACACCAGCACAGGGCATAGGGCGAAAACAATCATAAACGAAACCATCTTAGTACTAAAATAAATTGGTTCTAAATTAACTATCATGACGTTGATACAATTAACTCGATGAATTTAATCACTTTGTTTACGTACTATGAACTGATCATAGTATGAACATTTTTTACACCGTCACCGTAAGCAATGCAACCTTGATTACGAAGATAGTTCTAACCGAAGCCTCATTCAATTTCAAATCATTGCCATGCTAAGTGCCCATAAATATATAGAAGATGATAATTAAAAATATGCACACTACACTTTTAATTAAAACATACAGAGTCTGACGGGTATTCCAAGTCTATTTTTTTGCAAAAATCGATAAGATATTGATATTGATGTAATGATGTAGAGAATAAACATGAAGATTTAAATAAAGGTGAAGATACTGATAATGAAGACAGACTTCTAAAATTATAAACTCAAAAGCAAAACCTCAAATTCAAGTTCCAGCTAAGTACGAGTTTCTCATACTAGTAATTAGACATAACACATCGGTGCATACCACATCTCCTTAGCATAGCAAAAAGTGTATGTACTCTCCCAAAGAATAGATAAGTGAGTATAATAGTTACTTCTATTAAAATCTAAGCAAAATAATTGACAGATAGTTTTTTTGTAGTATCAAACATGTTTCATAGTACAATTGCTAGCATTTCATCAACATTTTGCTTTACGTCTTAGTGAGGGACTGAGTGGTAAGTGTAATGTAGGATAAGCACAGACCAGGGGCATAAGGAGCGACACATAACAATGGAATGGTAGCAATAATATATACTAGATTTAGATTTTAAAACTACTAAATGTACTAAATATTCATACCTAAAATTGCACTGATTTTTATTAAACGGTTTTAGCACTCATATAATTATAAACACACCCATAATATTACGAAAAATAAAATTACTCGATTAACGCTCGAACAGCTTGTTCATGTTCTCTACTACTACTCTTATAGTTAATATTAATATAACAAAATTAAATATATAATCATAATGTAAGAGTTTTTTATAAAATATACGAGCTCGAATCGGAAACTAATTAGCATGTGCTTGTAAGCTATTATCTTTTGATTGAGCCCTTTTGTAGGTATGCGCGGGATAAGTTAATTGCAGTGCAGTAATATCAATGCTCCTTTTGAATGCACACGCGAATTCAAGCAAATTCAATAACTGAGCCTCGCGGAAAGTATACAATAACATTATTTCGTATTAACAAGCGAGCCACTGGGGTGGAGGTCGGCTTCGAGTGTACTATTTCAATTTGTTCAACTAGCGATTCCGATTCCTCTTTCGGCTTCTTCACCAATCTTTATCTTCAAATTAATACACTAAGCCTAAGTTCATCTAATAATACTAATAGGCAAAAATAAATTTTAAAACACAAGTATACTTATACTATAACATAATACTAATAGTATCTCAATATCAATAACAAAACTTCTCAACTGATTGTATTTAGATTTACGTTAGCCTGCCAAGTTCAGCCAATTTGAGTGCGACCAATGCCGCTACGCGACGCGCCCTATCGTCGTACCCTTCGATGTGGATGAGTCGATAATCACCGCGCGTCTCACCCATATACACTGGAGCCTTACCCAACGCCGCGCTGCTGGAGATCCTAGCTAAGTCGTCCTCAATCTTCCCCACCAAGTGCGTCTGACAGAGCAAAGTGATAGCCCTGCGCTTCTTGGAAAATTTTTCGTTCACCCGCAGTATCATTTCTAGACACGTCAACGTGGCCTCTAGCCTGCCCTGGATCTCCGTCACGCGGTCGGCCTCCGCGTCGAAGTGCGGGTAAGCTTCGTCGCCTTCCTTGATCCATGTAGATGCGCCCGAAGTGCGGCGGATGTCCTTCATCACCTTGCCGCCCTTGCCGATACACCAGCCAACCTCGCTCTTGGAGAGCAAAATTCTGATATTGTTCGGTTGCTCCGGATCTAACGCCACTGCAGCCGTGGAAACGAACTTCTCTTGCCTGCGGATGTTCGCCTCCTCGAGGTGCTGGCATACGAGCTGTGCGGCGGCACGCATGCAATCGTACGACCCACATATGACGACCTTGCGGTGTGGCCCCTCTTCGCAACCAGCAGTCTTATCATTGAAATGTATCGAGGGATCGCTAGTTTTAGTACTGTCCTCGCTACTCTGGTTTTTATTATAAGCGTCCGATCCAGAAACTTTATCGGGGAGTGAAACTGGCCTGCAAGTACTTGGTCGCACCTTCTCAGCTTTCAAGTATACCTGCGGAGTCTGCGATGTCACAGAGTCGCCATCGTAGGTACCAACAAGACTCTGAGACTGAGTGACTGAGTCACCTTCCGCAGTAGATGGCGCCTCCTCCTCCAGAGCAGAATCCATATCTTTTTTATCGTCTAGCGGTCGGTTGCCCGGTTTGACAGGAACTATCGTGACAGCCCCGAGCTCAATGCACGCTCCACTTTTCGCTTATATATCGTGCACTACAGAACCACTTTGTGGGAATAATTCGTTAATGCTTGCCTCAGGTACAAGCACAGTTACTATATTCGATTTGCCAGAGCAGGATTCAAGAGATTTAAGGAGAAGATCAACCCCAGTGAGCTTGAACTGGTACAAACCTCCCACCTCGACCACTCGCTCATCAACACTTAAGTCATACAAGTCGAAGGTCGCACCTGAGTTGCCCCGCAGCTCGCGAATAACATTACCACCTTTCCCGATCGTCCACGACGCCTCGGGCTTATTCAGCACGAACTTAATTGGATCAGTCACCTGCACGGCGGTAGAAACCGCGCAGGTCCCTTCATCCTATACTGCACCGCCGCCACGAAGTGCGTCTAAGCCACTGCTGCTCACACCTTTCACACGCACGTTCGTCGAGGTTGGCGGCTTCACGATAAAATCGCGCTCGCTAAGGCGGCTGCGATTCGCAATATCCTGCACCACCGCGTAAATGCGACGTGTCGCATCAATAGTGGACAGCTCGCTTCCGATCACGCGGATCGCGTAATCGCTACCGAAGCTGCTGGATTTGGGGACGTCTATCTTCTCGCAGCCCGAGGCTTCTATAATGTCACGCACCTTCTCACCCTTCGGTCCGATGATGGGTGCTACAGCACACTGCGGAATAGCGAGAACGAATCCGATGGAGTTCTCATGTGGCACCTTCAGAGCTGCAGCCACCTTATTCAGCACGTAACGCGTCATAAAGACCTTCTCGCTAGCGTAGTCGCTTCGTATAGTCACCATCTTGTCCTGGATATTGGCCAGGTCACCCTCACGCGTCACGTCGATGCGAGCCGAATCAGACAAGCCAGCGATGACTGCGCGCAGGTTCTCGCCTTGGCGACCCACAATCGGGCCGGCCGCCGACTGTGGCACGAGGAAGCGCCAAGGAACGGAAATCGCGTTGGGCGCCACGTCTTCACGTATCGGCGGATCGCCGTTCACGCCAGCTAACTGGCGGCCAACGTTGTTACCGCTCGCCACGTTGGAGTGGTAGTCGATGGCTTCACGGTGTACCGCATTAGTCACATGGTTCTACGAGTGAGAGAGATTAACCGGCACCTGCTGACCCTACCACTGCTGCTGGCTCCAATGCTGCGGCTGCACCATCTGGGTCTGGCACTGTGGCAGACTGTAGTGGTATTGTGTGCGCTGCTGTTGCTATATCTCTGCCGGCATTGAGCAATTCAAATCATGAACGAATTGAGGGTCATTATTTTTGTAGCAATAATCAGTAAACCTAAACTTTGAGTTGTAGCTAGGACCGTCATTGTAATGCTGCATCAAATGCGAATGCTACAAACTTCACTGATGTCGCTGTTGGTAACACAAGTTACCAACTTTCCTGATAGACTTATTCTTCATCGGTCTATTACTATTTCGTCTATTCCTATTATACATACTGTCGAAAGTCACAGTCGGTAGCTCACTACTTGTCTGTAGCATTGCGATATTCATTCGTTACAGTTTCGTGGCGAAATCCATACATATTCACTCCACCTATAGGATACGACAACTACATCTCGGGACAAACAACTGACTGCTGCTCATACTGCTACAACTGACCAGCGTTACTAAAGCTCTGTGTACCACTTAAGTGCTGATGTTGCTTATGATCGTGTTCCCCACTGTACTGCAACTGCTGAAATTTACCGTCTCCTGAATTCATGCCTCTATTGATGTTGTTGTAGTCGAAGGCGTTGCTTAATACGCTAGCGCTAGGCCCTATGGTCTACTTCTGACAATTATATTGATCCACTGGAAAGCTCACATTAGGGGTATTCGCACTAGCGTAGCTACCTGGCGAACCGCCGTTACTGTATCCCTGCTGCAGGGAGTCCATATCTATGGGACTAGAAGAAATCTGCAGCGACGAGGATAGCGCTACTGGCGCAATGACACTCGACGATCACTGTGCCAGCGCCGACGGTGACGGCGCCGGCGCAGAGGTGGCCTTCCCCAAAACGTCGGCAAGCGCACGATTCGAAGGCGATGAACTACCTGCAACATTGACATTTGTCGGCACATAAATACTTCCAAGCGTGCCCACTTTGCCGTTTAGCGTACCAACCGACACCTTTGGGGAGTGTTTAGGACTCGGACTGCGCGTGCCACTGGCATTGCCCACCCCAGCTAGCGCCGCGATGCTATCGCTCAGCGCGTTTATTGATAGGCTCGTCGCATTTACATCTTTTGCGCACACCGCCAGCCCGGGGCTTGGTGATGTCTTGTCGCTTATCGACGTCCGCTCTTGCCAAGCAGGAATATCACTTCCGTTCATATTAATCAGTTAGCTGGGTCGTGCCTTACTATATTCGTTTCATGTGTAACTTGAGCTTGACTATAGCAAACTATAGCAAACACATGGATATTAGTCTCAGATAGACCAATAAAGTAAAAGTGAAAGTGTGTGATATATTAATTATAATGAGAGTACTTGACTGTGGAAGGTAATATTAAGAATTTGATCAGTTAGATTTTTCTTTTTTCGGCCATGTTGACCTCACAATTTTCAACTTTTTACGAAATGCAGCTGAAGCATAACTTGTTTTATGCTGTGAGTGTCACCTTTTTAGCTCTATCGCCCTTAGAAATCGCATGATAAGTGGCGGCGGTACCCACACCAAGTCAGTCGAGTCGGCAACGCCGCCGACCCAGACCTAGCTGTCGAGGCGGCAACGCCACCGACCCACACCTAGTTAGCCGAAGCGGCAGCGCCGCCGACCCAAACCTAGTTAGTCGAGGCGGCAACGCCGCCGACCCACACCTAGTTAGTCGAAGCGGTAACGCCACCGACCCACCCTCAGTCAATCGAGGCGGCTTTGCCGCCGAATCACATCTAGCTGTCGAGGCGGCTTTGCCGCCGCCCTAAACCTAGTTAGTCGAGGCGGCTTTGCCATGGACGTAGACCTAGTATGTCGAGGCGGCAACGCCCCCGACCTAAACCAAGGTGTTTGAGGCAGCTTTGCTGCCGACCCAAACCCTAGCTGTCGAAAGTGGACTCCGTAAAATGACCGCAGAGCATCGTGGTAGTAGAGTGGTCGTAAAGACTGCCTTAGCCATCCTAGCCATCTTGGCCATCTCGGCCAACTCGGCTTGGGCAAGCCGGCATCCCATGAGCAGACTCAAATTGATTCTTTAAAATGACCGCAGAGCATCGTAGATAGCTTCTTGAAGAGTGGTCGTAAAGACCATCTTAGCCATCTCAGCCATCTTGGCCATCTTGACCATCCCGGCCGTCTCGGCTTGGGCTGGCCGGCATCCCATGAGCAGACTCAAATTGATTCAGTAAAATGATCGCATAGCATCGTAGGTACCTTCAAGAATAGTGCTCAAGAGAGCTATCTGAGGCCCTGCGATACAAGTACATAGAAGTCACTTGATGGACGTCTGGTAACTTCAAGCTGGCTCAGGGACACATGAATCAAAACAAAAAAAACCTAACGCACCAGGAACTTGATAATTACCTTGCGCAATCAAGTCCTCTGAATATAATACTAATATAGATTAAATGAACAATCGAAAAGCAATGCAAATTATTGAAAAAAACAAAAAGTTAACTTTTGGTCAGAGGCAGTATAAACGTATAATATCGTTCTATCATTTTTTTCTTTTTTTTTTTGAAGAAGATGGTGATCACATATTAGCTGCTTAGTATTAAGCTCAAGATTGAAATTAGATCTTGAATAATAGTATAAAATTTTATATTTATAACAAATTTGACACAACGGAATGCAGTGAAGCTGTTGACAACACAACTCGTCAGCACAAGAACTACTTTAATTTTTGACTTGTTTTCCAATTGTCTGTGTAAAACTACAATTGGACTTGACATATATTTTATTTACGAACATAGAACAGCAACATACAAATTTTAATGCTGATAATGATATGTTAAAGGCATACAAAACAAAAAGTTATTCATTGTTACATAAAACATACGGTGTGATAGTGTGCTGAGTCAGTGTCCGGTAGCGTTACTGTTGGCTATGCGTTTTAGTATATGACTTGACTGAACCTACTGAACCTTCAAGTACGTTTGATGCCTCACGTTTCTACTTTCAGTACCTTTCGCTTAAGCTTTCAGTCATATGACTTGGGGGGCAAAGTATATGAACATGTATTTCGTAAATGAACGTTGTGTGCATTCATGTCACCTTCAACGAATGAACCCACAGATAGAATTGTAGGTACCGTATACTTTCTCTCAATGAGAGTTTGCTTGATTGCATTTGTGTGCGAGTGCCTGCTCTTCTGACGGTTGTTGAGCGACGGGAGCTAACGTCCACGTGGGGTGGGTGTATGGTGGATAGCCGCCGGAGGAACCTTCGCGAAGAAGAAGAAGAAGAAGAAGAAGCAGAAGAAGAAGAAGTATGTAGTTAGGTATTCTGAGTCTCATCATCGTCAAGTAGGTTTAGTATCGGGAATATAGTTCTGGGAACTCCAAGCTTAGATTATAGCCATCAGTTACGAACCGTGCTCGCCAGACCAGGTGTGGTCCTAGCTAGAACCATCCTTTATGTCCAAATCACGCTTACGTATCACGGAAATATTACTACCAAACTCATAGACACACATTATTAAATGTTTTTCTCTTTCAACTAATAAATTATAGTCATTAGTTCACGCATCAACGTAGTATAACGTAAGGAACAGGCGAATATAAATTATTTTTTCAAACAATAGATTCATCTCATATTTCTATTTAGAAAAATTTATATTAGTCTACCTAAAGCTAAAACATACATAACCAAAGGCATTACTCGCAAACGGATACGAAATGACTTCATGCAATTAATCATCCGCGGGATCCTCCCGTCTAAGCAACTTCACGTCCGAGACCGTCTGACTGTTTAAGCCGTAGTGCTCCTCATACCGTTTCGACACGGTGCTTTTGCGCGGCTTCACCTCCTTCTTCTTACCCGTCGGTAGTCCCGACGCACTTTGCGCACGGTTATTCACGCCCCCTGCCATTCCGCTCGCCAGCACGTGGTCTTCCGGAATAAGCGACGGCTTACGCGGGTTCAAAAAGTACGAAGCCAGTCCACCATACTGCGGCCGGCGCAAGTCCTCGGAGTTCCACGAGATGTCCGGCTCCGCGCCCGCGTACTTGGAGACGATTTCCTACACCGCGTTACGCTTATTTGCTAGGCTCTGCACCGCATTAGTTAGCTCCGCCAAGTCGTCGATTTCAGTGGCGAAAATCATCTCCGCACTTCCCTTTTTTGTAGTCGCTTTGCGCCGACCCGCGCCCGCACTTTTGGACCGATACAAGTTCGGGTGAAACTGGTTTATGCGGTGCTCCCGCCGGAGATCGCACTTGGCCTTCAGCGCCTCTTTCATCGAGGAAGGCACTGTAATACTCAGGCCATGCGGAGGTCACTGGAATCCCATCGAGTACCGCAGCTTGCCTAAAAATAAATATATGGAATCGACATCGAAGTATCAAAATCTAACTATGTGATCAAGTAATTATGTGCAACCACCAGCACTAAATGAGTTCAGCCATCTTTATCGTTTTTTTTTCAGTGTGAGTATGAATATTTGCCATTACCTCACCAGATAGAATATCACAACAACTGTTTCGTAGATGAACTAGTGCTGTGTAACTTAGCTCCAAGTCCAATTCCTAGTAATACTATAACATAGCTAATTCTGATTTTATATAGCAGTAGCTCCTAATGCCACATTTTTTTTGGTAACAGATACGTGTGTTGGTATCGCCTGCTGCATACATAATATACAATATATGAATATAAAAATGGTACGATAAAGAAAATATTGACGCATCGTCAGAGGGAATGAAAAGCTAGCAACAAATTTGCTAATGTATTTTTAATTTTAGGTTACAGTTATATCTGAAATCAACTGCTTGACATTGCGTTGCCTTGCTTACTCTGTATTAATATTCTTGGCGATAAATATATATTTGGGCTCTACACGCAACAGCGCGCACAAGAACGTCGTCATGGTACTTTTATCCATCAGACCTTAAGTTAACAGGATTGAATGCAACGTCCTCACTTCCGAGGTAACCCAACTCTTTTACGGGTGGCATCGCCACTTTCTCACGCCAAGACGCCATGAAAGGCTTCGCACTAACCTCATCAAAACTGTGTTCAATTTTCCATTGCTATCGCTCGAGCCTAAGGACATCCATAGGCCTCCATGATTGTCAGAGCCTGTCTCATCTGCTTAGTGCTCTTGTGGTTTTCGTATTCTCATTTCTTGTAATATTCGTCTTTCAGTCTGATAGCCCAGCCATATCCTAATCAATATGATTCTGACGTGCACTAGTTTATTCCATATTGTAGATTTAAAATGCGAACGCCATTGAAAATTGATCCGCTTCATTCGCAGTAAACTGATCCTGTTAGTCTGCTGTAACTTGGTGATAATCATCTTCATCACTAAGACTATAACTTCTGTGTAGCAGTTCCAGCAGCTCATAACTCAACATCATCGATCTCGCCTCAGTACGGCTGCCCCAGCCACTCAAGGTTATCGAAGGCTTTATGACGCTTGGCTTACAGTTCCTTCTACTTATTGCGTCGCGCTAGTAAACGTTTTGCTCTGCCTCATATACTGTCGCATCGTGCCTGGTCTAGATACTGCTATTCCCCTCCATCCACCAATGACTTGTCTACAGCGGTCCGCGCACGTTCCTCGATAGCGAAATCGTCCAGCGCCTTTGCCTGCGTGGGCAAGCCCAGGAGTTCGATGTACTCACTAAATATCACGCACAGCCCCACTCAAAGTAAGAGCTTCCGGTACCTAACTTTTTGATTTATTAAGCTTACATTCGAACATGCCGCACACTGTCTTACGGTAACGTTTGGCCGCTAAAATGATCGCTGCTTTGGCTCGATGCGGACAAAGGCCACATAAATCTAATGATTCCAGTGACACTCGGGTACGACGAATGTGCTCATCTATCTTCTTGACCACCTCAAAAGTCGAAATCATTGACGCGCTATCACGCATGTCAAGTGCTGTCACCATACGCTTCAAGTCGTTTTCATCGACGAATTATGTCATTTTTCACAGATACTTCAGCTTTGAGTCGACCATCAGTACCGATCAAGAATTAGTGGTCAGCAGATACTCCGAAAAATTTTTGCACTAGCGTAATTTATGAACTCACGCATTGTATAGCTCTTATTGTGCCGTTGTATAGCGTCCATTACGATGCAGTCCTTCGCGATCGCGAGTGTTTCTCCGTCGCAGCTCATCCCTGTCTTTCAATTGCTAGTTGAATTAGTTGTACCGCGCCTCTAGGGACTCAGTCGAATCCCTACACGTTCACGCTCACACACGCCGCTGGCCTTGACTTGTCAATTTTCTACCCGTATACTTATCCTGAGTGCTATTAAAACTATTTACGTTACCAAAGCCCCGGAAAGAGTGGGGATATAAAATACTCTATAGGTACTTCAACTTACGCTCCCGCAACTTGAATTGCTTCTTCAACGTACTTCATCCAGTTTCGCGCTTATAGTTGCCAGTGACCCGAAATAACCCAATATCTTCCTCCAGATCGTGAGCACCCGTCGATTTACTGCACTCGTCCAACCACTTTACCTTGAGTTGAAATTAAAAAAACTTATCAGTCAAGAAAACAGCGTACTCGTCTCTATAATGAATGGGTATAGATGCTTGCCCAAACTCAAATAAAATATAAATGAAGGCAAACGTCGAAACCATTTGCTCTATTGGAGGGGGCATCCACTACAAAACGCATACTAATTTAGAATAGAATAGACGAAGTGGGTAGCACCACTTAGCTACTGTATCCCACGGATCAGCGCCAGGAGCACGTACCAGCAAGGTAACGAGGTAAGCCTACCTTTTATCTCAAGCATTATTTTGAGAATTTAACGCCTACCGGACTCCCGATCTGTTCCAAGGGCGAGCTAGTGTAGTCCAATGACCGAGCCGGAAGACGGCCACCAAACTATTTAACAGGCACTGTATGTGTATTTTTAGCTTGATCTCTTAGGCACGCTGATAGGAAGCCGTATGCGCATCATAATCGGACACTAGTGGCGAGTCAGGGGTGACGAGAGGCTGAGGCCAAATGCGAACTTATTACAACAACTATGAGAGAAATCAACGCCAAACTTGCACTTTTGTATAGGTTCTGTTAGTAGAATTCTTGTAATTTTTACACATTTTGGCAATTGATATCATACAAAGTTACAATGCTTCTTTAAATTTAAATTAATGTTCAAGAAATAGAAATTTATCTAATAATTTGTTGCGAAATACAACTACATGAGATGAAATCCTCGCAAAGCTTGCACTTTCGCATAGGTTTTGTTAGGAGCACTTACTTTATTATATTTATACGTTTTTGCAATTGATACTTTACAAAGTTGCAGCAATGCTTTTTTGAATGCTCCTAGATAAAAGTTATACAATATTGCAAAGCCTTACGCTTTTAACATGCACAATACTGCGTAAATTCCAAAAACATAACTGCACATATAGTGCGTTTTTTGCACGCACAAAAAAAGCGCTACATTGCGCAATTGCAAGGATCCTACTGGAAATCATTTAAAGGTACACTCGTAGACGTTCACTCCGTGACCGTCTAATAGCCAGCGCAGGGTCGCAGCCAACTCCGGTTTTCGTTATCAAACCTTTGCGACGCAGTCTTTTCCCAGGCCACCGAGTACACCGCATTTCAGCAGTGGAGGGCACATAGATACTCAAACCCTGCTAAATATGGGGGATCGCTAACGTGTGGAGGGTAAGCTCCCTATCGCGAAGGACTGTATTTACGTCAACGAGGTAATAGTAATCAGTCAAAAATTGTACTTGAAGGAGCGAGAAGGAAGACAATCAGGAAAGAATAAGAATAACATAATAGACTCGATGCGAATGATGCTTACATCTCAGTAGCTTCTAGTCGAGTTATCGAAGTAGCATAAAACGCTGAGGCCTAAGTGGGTTCCGTGCAGTTGAGCCCGGGTCTGGACCTGAAATAACTGGACCGCTTATTCATGCTTACACTCCTCTAACATGAGTAGTTACGCTTATGATGTTTATCTACCTGTTCTTTTCTTGTTACACTGATTCCTTTTACTCGTTTCCTTCTTTTAATATGAGGGCTACGACATACTACATTAATATATATTATACCCACGATTTAACATAACAGATCTACATGTAGATCTACAATATAGAATATAGATGGATGGAATATAGATAGAATATAGAACTGCATTCCCATTCTGTAGATCTGCATCGTGTAACTGTAATTCTCCGGAAATTCTACAAAACAAAAACAAAATACAGGATCCCATCTGGTAGATCTACCTACTGTAATTCCACAAAACGGAATGCAGAACAAGAGCTGCACCCTCTAGATGTATATCATGTAGTTCTACAAAACGGAATGCGCCTGGGCGAGATTCCCCAGATCCGGTGGGCACTAGGCCGCGATCGGACTTCCTCGGAGCAAGCACCATTTAGAGCTTGCTAGCTGGGCGCGAGACGCCGCCCAGCACCGGGGTTGCAGATGAGCGCGCCGTTCCGCTCATACATCAGAAGAAATAAAGAAAGGTGAAGGTCTAAATAATAAAAATGAACGCAAACAAATATGAAAGAAGTTTCAAGACAGCACCAGAAAAATGCAACACCTCGCCCGCGCTAGATTCCGCGGATATAGATAAACTAGCCTGCGTAGGATGCCGCAGAGACGAGGCGCGTGATTCCGCCAGCATACCGATCTTCATCATTATCCATTTCTTCTAGGCCTGCGTGAGATGCCGCGGAGACGAGGCGGGTGATTCCGCAAGCATCAATCTAATCCTCATTACTCTCTATCCAAAGCTATCAGCATCAGAGAGAGTGAGAGGGCGAGGCGCGTGCTGCTGCCAAAAGCTTTTACTTTTTAGGTTATGCAAGGCATGTGGACGTGCTGCCGACGGCACTAGCCAAGTGGAGAACCTCGGGCGTGAGCCCACAGTCGCACACGAGATGTGGCTGTAGCAGAGAAGACCATGGATGCAAGGGTAGTGTTCACCCATATGGTAGGGCACCTCAGTAGAGCCACGACAGATCGGCTGCCTGTCGGGAAGCTATCGAGCATGCCGCGCACAACGCCTACACCTGTGGGAGTGGTTTCTGGACACATTTACTATGGACAGATCAAGAGTCTGTACCTATGGTCGACGGCAGAGCAACGCCAACGGCTGAGCGAAATCTCAGAACCAGGGAGTGGTAGCTTTCATTGTCACAACTTGTCGTCGATGATCCATCCCTTAGGCTAGAGTGAACTGTGGCCTAGCGCAAGCACTCGGAAGAGATTCCGAAGCGCCTTCCTGCTAGCATCCGTAAGTCTAACAGGAAAATTCATGGCACTGAGCACCAGGGGAAGCCCAGTTTGGCATGCATAGCTGTTAGTCCTATGAGTCGGGAAGGGAGGGCAGTTGCGGGCCACCAGTCTAGTCCCGCGCTAGATCCACGCACCGCATTACCCGAGTGATGTAGAATAGAGGCTGGGTCAATGTTTCGCTGTGCTGTGCAGGTGTGCAGCGAAACTCAAGCACGAAAAACATATCCAGTCGCGCTGCCCTGATACGTAAACACTCAAAGACCAGGTGGAGGCACTTTTTCAAAAGGCGCTGTCTTCACATTTTCCAGTATTCCAGCATTCCAGTAATTCTACAATTGCAGATCTACATCCTGTAATTCTACAATTGCAATTCTACATCCGGTAATTTTACAATTGTAGATCTACATCCGATAATTTTACTATCGTAGATCTACATGCTATATGAATACAACACAAAATATATAATCGCATCCTGTATTCCAAAATAAAAGCATCGCATAAAATAGTTCGAATCCCGTAATGTTACTTTCATGTTTTGCGCAAATCCAGCGAAACCGAATAACACAAAAGGCCGCGAACGAAATCTGAACCAAAAAAATACAAGAACGAGGGCATCCCCTTCGGAGGATGCAGGTCGCGAAAGAAAGCATCGCCTTCGGATGCAGCGCAGGTTAATGGTCATTAACCAGAAGCGTATTCAGTATCTGGGATTAAACCCAACACTCGTCGACTATCGACCTGTGACACACAGCTGGTCAATACATCGTCAGGACATAAAGTCAAAAATCGTGTGACGCGTAGTGATGAAGTGTATAAAAAATAGCGTGCTAGAAGCTTTATTCTATATTTTATATTTCTAAATTTAAAAAATTAGTATAATACAAAAATACTATTACCTTTTTACCGGCGCGCTTGCGCGCTTAATTTAGCTAGTATTTATTTGTAGCTGTAGGCAATCAGGATTGCGCTTTTATGATACAAATAGAATTTGTAAACAGTACCGAGCCCAAGATCGCTTCAGACAACAGACAAGGCAAATACGTTGACTCAAGACTTAAAGAAAAGAACAGTCGAATAATGCGCTGAATAGTATGTGTCATCCTTTTGCCGTAGCTCGGTTCCTATTCAGGTGAAGATTCAATGATGAGAGTTCAGCTGATTATAATGATCTCAGAGAGAAGAAGCAGTCACGTAATGCCGGTCTGAAGTGATCATGTGTAAACAGTATGAGACATTCGGCTATCACACGTACAGAATGTTCTTTTTAGAGTGTATGTTGAGAAGTGCTACTAGACAATGCATATAGTCTATAGCATTTTTTTCGCCGACTTTACGCGGCACAAGCCTGATATAAAATAATATATAAGGTTACATACTGATATTGAAATCCGAACGAACTTTATATGACTTACTCAACTTGCTTTTACTTTGTCTGTTGTTCTTTTGCGCAATTACCTTTCAATTTATCTGTCACACTGATTTGTATCCAATTGTCTTACCTGCATTCACCACTGTATTCTTAAATATATATTTACACTTATACATTCACTCTGCTCATAGAAATGCGTTTTAAGCTACTTATTCAGTAGATAACTACTACTATTAAGTTAAACTACTTACATCACAAGAACTATAAGTCTTGCTCACCTCCTCGTCGTAAGTCAGCAGCCCCGACTGGTCTGTGTCAAGCCAGTCCCACAATTGCTCAGGATTCGATAGCGTCGCATTCTAAGTATACCCCATACGTTCGCACCCCATGTAGAACTCTGACCGATTTATATTACCTATTTGTGAGATGAGTTGAAGTATGAAGTATGAAGTAAGTGCAGAAGTAGTACCCTACTTTACTTCCGCGTGAGTTGTGAGCGCGTGCATCTCAGGGCTGTGCGGTTGGACACGGTTTTATGCACAATTCCACAGTGGTTAGACTCGCACTGGGACTTACCCCTCATTGGTTTGCCATGCTCGGGTTACTACAGCGCGTGCATCCAGCGCAGGAACTGGATAGTTAGCCTGTAATCACTCTCCCATATAGCAGCGATGACTGAGCCGTAATATAATTCGTTTCCCTCGTAAATTACCCATTCTATCGGGTGCAGCTCAAAGTCACATGTTTGCAGACTCGGCAGTTGTGCAGTCTACAGGGTACCTGGAGTCTCCTCCAGTCGCTTCTGCTGGGCCCTTCGCGCCAGCAGTAAAGTGCAGCCCGCCGATGATTCTCGACCGACATAAGCGTGCCGCACTTCAAGGCATGTTTACCCTCTGTTCGAGTTGCGCTCGAACTCCTCAGAGCTGCTCAGTCCGAGGCTTTAGTGAGCGAAGTGATGTCGCACAGATTCAGTCTTTTTTTCTGACCACTACTACACATACTGGGGCTGCTAGTTAAGCCTGTCATAGGTCGCGGGGTATCGCGCCCACTTCCCCCGTCAGTCCGAGCCGATTCCGGCCAGCATGTTATAGTCATCCAGGCTAGGTGGTGATTCTCACCTAGAAATGCTCGCGCACCTGGGTCTCTACTTGGCGGATGTGGTGATGCTCGCACATGCCGCCTCGCCGTGTTAGGTTTGCCATCTTGAGTTTCTGGGCTGGTATGTTCTCACTTTTGTACATTTGACTAAAGCTATTCCTATTGCGATCTGTCCAGCCTGATTCGGGCGCAGTCTCGCAGCCGGCGGGATTCAGCCCAGAAAATTAGTCTATTTATCTACTAAACGCGGCGTCGCGCGCGCGATTTGAGCTGCAACCATAGAGCCAGATGGAGTCGCGCATCTGGCTCGCACGTGGAGTCACGCACATGCCCTATGGATATCCGATCGCGGCCTAGTGACCACCGAAGTTGGGAGAGT
>JACLAC010025797.1_pt1 | contig 17152 bp, 13 predicted proteins | sample 8027881 | NCBI WGS metagenome assembly JACLAC01 (sample SAMN15725517, study PRJNA655200) | protist metagenome | isolation source: fluorescence activated cell sorting (FACS) single amplified genomes of... | place: Spain: Blaines Bay Microbial Observatory, Mediterranean Sea | collected 2016-01-19
CGCGTATTTTTCTATTATATTTTTGCGTGCGTTTTTAACATCTCTTTTGATTGTTTTTAAAATTCTAAATTTTGTTTTCCAGGCAAGTAAACCATTTTAATTTATATTTGTTGGTAAGGGGTGTCTTAATAAATATTGTATTTTGCCCTCCCCCTATCAAAAATGTTTTAACTATACAGTTCGATTATACTTGGATTTGAAAAAATCCACTAAATGAACTTATTATAAATAAATATCTATAGCAATATACAAAAATGTTAAGTGCTTAAATAAAAAATACATACTATACATAAATACTAGAAATACATTTACTACAAATTGTGAAAGTGAATTATATATGGTATACTTGTGTATAATCTTATTTAACAAAACAAATTAATTAATTTATTTAGAATTGATAGAAGACATGGCGGATATCATCGATAACAACAATAATACGGATACAAAAAAAAGACCAGTATCAGCAACAATAATTAGTGATGACAATAATAATAATCAACAAGATAATAATGGAAGTCCTTCTTTGAAAAAACAAAAAATGAATTCTGATTCAACATCTTCAACTACACGTAATGGCCCTTTATTATATCCAGCTTTAATACCAGGTGTACCACCAAGAGCACCAAAAGACAAAGAAAAGCAGAATAAAAAAGTATTAACAATAGCAGAACGACATGGTTTCGGTGGACCAGAAGTGTATTGTGCAGCTGATTATTTTATATGGCCCGAGGTAGCTATGAAGACATACCGTGCGCAAGTCAATATACAAAATCGAAATTATGCATCTCAATACATGCTTTATTGGTTTGAGGAACATAAAGGAATGATGGTACCAGCGAAAAAACCAGCTCGTAGTGCATATAGTCTTTTCTTCAATGAACAAAAATCAATTTTGGCTAAAAAGAATGGAAAATGGAACAATAAAAAGGACGGCAAAAAAGTGGGTGGAATGTGGAAAGTATTAGATGATGCAGGAAAACAAAAATATTTCGATGATTATGAATTGAGACAAGATACATATGACAAACAAGTGGAACATTGGGAAAAGGAGACACGAAAATGGCGTGAAGAAAAAAGATGTCGTTTAATATCAGAAGGTATTGAAGTTGATAATCAAAAACGTATGACCTTGCAATTAAATCCAATATGTGAATGTGATTTATGTTGTTTTGATAAAGATGCATAGAAAGACGACTAGAAGCAAAGCAAAATATATAACATGTATATATATATATTTATACGACCCACGACCCGGTGTTATCTGAGAGAGGATCCAGTTGCCAAATAAAATTTTAGTATACTAATAAGTACAAATTACAATAATTTCCAATTCAAGTATAATTTCCTGTATTGTCACATGATATCATCATCGTAAAATCGCGTCGAAAAACAAAAAAAAAAAATAAAAAAAAAAACTAAAAAAAAAAAAATATTGAAATCAAAAAAAATTTGAATGAATGAGTAAAAAATAGAAGAAGTACATGTTTATGTACATCAGTAACATTACATTAGTAAATCAAATTATTCACAATAACAAAAAAGACAAGGTGTAAATACATATTCTGTCTCTCTCATAATAATAGATTATATATATATAATACATATAAATACATCATCGACATTTTTGTTTTTGGATCGTCAATTTGAATCATGTCACGTTATGACTCACGTACCACTACATTTTCCCCAGAAGGGCGTTTGCATCAAGTGGAATATGCTATGAAAGCAATTGACCAAGCTGGTGTTTGTGTTGGTATATTAACTAAGGAAGGTGTTGTTTTTGGTGCGGAGAAAAAAGCAGTTTCAAAGTTACTAGCACCGCCAAAAGGTAGCGAGAAAATGTACAAGATCGATGAGCATATTGCTGTTGCAGTAGCTGGTTTAGCATCTGATGCAAACATTTTGATCCAACATGCAAGGGTACGTGCACAACAACATCGATATAGTTATCAACAACCAATTCCAGTTGAAACGTTGGTATTATCTTTAGCTGATATTGCTCATACATACACGATGTATGGTGGACAACGACCATTTGGTGTATCGTTCTTAATTGGTGGGTACGACAAAAATCACAAATATCAATTATACCATGCAGATCCAAGTGGCAATTATGTTGGATGGAAAGCAATTGCAATTGGTAACAATAATCAAATGGCACGTGATATGTTGAAAAAAGAATATAAAGAAGATATTTCTTTACAAGATGCATTAAAATTATGTGTAAGTGTTTTAGCAAAAGCAATGGATACGCAAAGTTTTACAGAGGATAAAATGGAATTTTCTGTATTACAACGTGTTGAAAATCGTACCATTCATCAATCTTTAACAAAAAAAGAAACACAAAAATTGTTAAAAACTGTTGAAACGGAGAAGGCAACAAAAGCAGATGAGTAATTGTATCCCATATATAATAATAAAAGGGAAAAGATATTGACCATGGAGAGTAAAATTTAAAATATAAAAATGTGTGTATCATACGAGAGCAAATATATTTTTTTAAAGAAACACATTTTACATGTACGCAGACTTCTTTTATGCCGATTCCAATTTTTCCAATTCTTTTAATCTAGCATGCATGGCACGTTTACTAGTTTCTTGTATCTCACCAGCTAGAAAAAATTCATCAACTAATGCATATACTTTGTGAAAATTAAAGACAAGGTCTAGTTCACAAACATTACCAAAATATAGATCTAACATTTCCACAAATAAATGAATTGTTTCTAAACAACCTAATTCGTTATCATTTAAATCAACACATAGTGTGAAAAATAATCCTGCATAACGCCGATACACTAATTTATACGTATGCTTTCCAACATTATATTCAACAAAGTTGGTAAATTTCGCATCCCTGTTCACTACAAGCCTATGTACCTCCGCTTCAACTTTCCGCTTCTCTTCTTCATCAAATGGTATATACCATTTCGATAAACGTGTTTTTCCTTGACGATTTTGAAGAACAATAAATCGTATCTATATACATATTCTTTTGTTAGTTTTACTTGGTTTGAAAGTGTGAATATATATATACATATGTATAAAGAGAGAGAGTGATGAAATATATATATAGTGCTTACTTACCATCTTTTTCCTTTATATATATATATATCTTAGTCTTCTATTTCCTTTTCCAAGACAAATAAGATATAGATAGACTTATATATATATATATATATATATATCCCATAGTAATTAATAATAATAATTAATTTTGATGGGGGATTCCATTTAAGTATAAATATGTCATAGTCATTTTGATAGAAGTCTCGGATTTACGGATTAAGGAAAAAGGGATGGAGCTATTATATTGTATTCTAATTTACCTTTTAAGTATAAATTAATGTAATATAGTAGGAAACGGGACCATTTGGTAGTGGAATCGCAAAATAATAATATACGCGTATCATAGTATTCCGTGCTATCTACGTGCTATCCAAATAGGAAAAAAAGTGGAAGAGTAATACAGATTAGGACATTAAGTACTATTTTACCATTCAAGACAAATCACAAATCACACAAATCGATGCAAAACCTTAAATTTAAACACTTGATTTTTGGACTTAATGTTATTTATATGCTAATCGGTCAATTATTATATTTTTACTATAGTTGCTAAAATGAACTAAAAACATATACTGTATTTGATGATTTGACTGATTTTGATTGATGAATGAATGTCGTCATCAGTCATATAAATACAATACCATACTCTCAAAAACTCTATTTCATTTTATTAAGACACGACACAATTGCATTAACGATATATAAACACACAAGAAAATTGAAGAAAAAAAAAAACATATATAATAACGATGAATAATTTTTTATTAATATTCAACAAATTATTGTTGACTGTTTTATTATTGATTCACCTTACACATTTTTCATATGCACAATCATGTTCTGGTAATAATCATGCAAATAATGCCAATGGATGTGATGATAGTGGAAATAAATATGACTATAGCTTCGATGGTATGCCAAAACCATCGAACTGGAGGGAATTGGACGAATATCAATATCTATTGTTGGAGGTTGGAGATGATGCAGCGTCCGCTCCAGCTCCACCACAAAGGAGACACGAACGAAGACAGGTTGAAGAACAAGAACATGAAGCTCATACTTTTCAAGAATATGGTGGTGGGGAACACAGTAGTGGTGAATCTCTTGATGATTTTGAAAGTTGGGAAAAAGAGATGGCTGAAGCAGATAATATCCGAGAGGAATCATTTTTGGAATCTAAAGTAGGCAGAGTAGTATTAGCATCAGTTGCTGGGATTGTTTTTACAATTGCATTGCTCCAGTTAAAGAGTAGTGCTGGTGACAGCGATAATAATGAAAAAAATATAAAAAATGATAAGAAAGAGAAGAAGAAAAAAAAAGACAAAAAAGGAACAAGTACTGATGAAGAAGATGACAACAAAAAAGGGTTGAAAAAAGAGAAATTGGATGATGATAGTAGTAAAAGCAAAATGAAATCAAAAAAAAAGAAGGGAAAAGAAAAGGAAAGTACTGCAGATAAGGCGAAGGATGATACAGATGTACAAGTTAAAAAAAAAGAAGTGCGTGATGACGATGATGGTTTTGTACTTGTAAAAAAAGAAGAAGAAGAAGAAGAAGAGAAGATGTCAAATAAGAAAAAGAAAAAAAAAAAGAAGAAGAAAAAAGCACCAAAGATTGATTAAATGTTGATTTTAATATGCTCTATGATAATATGCCCGCATATTCGTAAAATATCATTTATCATGTACTTCGTATAATGATCACACGCATGTTTTTTTAAAATATTAAAAAATGAGAGAGAATATTCTTTTTATAATCAATTTTTTTTTATTTTTATTTTTAAAAAAAAGAAATTTTATAAAAAAATATAAAATATTTTTTATTTTAGAATAGCACAATATATATTATATTATGCGTAAACTTAAATATAAAAATATTATATATAAAAATGCTAGTATATTTTATTTTATGGGGGCCATATTTAAAATTTTTTTAAACGACTCGACTTGCACCACTAATTTGCATACTATTTAACAATATGGAACTAGTTCCCAAGCCAGATTTGATACTGCCACCACTCATAATACTACTTCCACCAACTGATACTGCATCATTAAAATTGTCATCTTTGCCATTGTTACCTTGCTCAACGCTAACTTCAGCTAATTGTTTCAGTTGTTCCTCTCGATGTTCTTTTATAATTACAGTACGTGCATCTTCAAACTTGCGTTTTTTCTCTTTCCAAAACTTTAAAGATTTTTCTTTATTATTTGCATATGGTATTTTTCTACTGATAAAAAATTGCAATTTATTCAACGGCAATGTCATTCGTGGGAATCTCCTCAAGCATTGTCGAAATTGCCGAAGACTAAATTCAACTTTATCAGCCGTCATTCCTATTTTTTGTTTTGAAAAATATCGTTGCATCATTCGCTGCATACGTTTAACTTGATATAGTGATCTTGGATGATCACTTGTTTGTAATGCAGCGATTCTATGTGTGTGTGTGTGTGTGTATAGTGCAGATAATAGAGAGGATGTTATTTGTTAGCTTTGGATTTCTACTCTCTAAAGAAATGGAATTTACTTACAATCGGCAAATTTCATCCAAATCTACTATACCTTCACCACTAGTATCTGCATAATTAAAACAGAATTCTTCAATTCGTCTTGTATCAAGCATACAATATACACCAACGAAACGAACAAAATCACCAAATCGAAAGATATCAGTTTTTGTTCTTAATCGTTTTGGATTACCATAATCATCTTCCACTGGGAAAAAAGCTAATAAGTAATCAAAAAATATAGGCATATCCCTGTTGTTCAATGTAGGAAAACATTCGATGAAATCTGTTAGCATTTATTAGGTATATATATATGTATTATATATTATAATTTTGAAATTATGAAAAAGTAGATCTACATACTTGTGATCAAAACCAACATAATGCAATAGCGTATCCCAATCTAAATACCCATTTCCATATAAATCAATGTTATTATAAGAATCCATGAAATATCCAATTTCGGAATCTTCTAATGCTAATTGCGTTGCCATTCTCCACAAGCGTCTATGAGAATATTTAAGATCGTTTAACTCTCGATAATATTTAGCCATATTTGTCCGTTGCAATTCTGCAGATTGCAATAAATGACTTGTTGTTGTACTCCACGCCAAGGTGGTTTTTGTTGTTTTATTTCTTTGTTTTGTTTCATAATAGAAGAACAATATCTCTCCCTCTCTCTCTTTATATATATATATATCTAAATATACTTCTCTATATAAATATATATATATATTATTACAATTGGATTGTATATGTATCCAGTAATATGGGATGTGTACACATATATATATGTAATAAAATAATTAATTTATTGAAAATTATAACCGTCCTTCGTCCTTCAAAAACATTTTTCTATCAATTAAGGGAATTCCCAAGAAATGGATTTTGATCTGTGTTTAGAGAGAGTCATGCTGTACTGCCCTATCCACTGTTCCTCCTATCGTATATTTCAAGACTATCTGCTTTAAGGATGGACGGTGATGGCAAATTTGCCTTAAAATAATATCAATAACATTTCAGGAATTTTCATCATCTAAAAATAATCATCGAGCATATATAATTACTCTACCAAACCTAGTCCACTAATTACTAATTATCGGATATTATTATTCCTCCTATTCCACTCTAAATAGTCAGTTTGGTAACTTAAAACTTCTAAACCCTCTCAGCTTTTTTTGTCCTTCTTCTTTTGCAAGCACAACATTGCACTCACCAGCTTACGCACTTTTTACCGTAGTACTGAAGCTTTATTTTTTCTAGTACTATACACACAGCAGCAACAACCAACGCACCAACCACACCCAATTTTAAAATAAAAGATGAAGAGGGTATATATATTATCATATTTAGATTTATACACTTCTATACATCTTTTTATCTTTTTTTTTTTTTTTTTTTTTTGTTAAATATAATTATTGATAACCATTGTATATTAATTCGTTTGGTAGTTGACAAATTTGTAGCATCAATATTATAGCACCCGTCGCGTTATCTTTTTTTCTTCGTGTTAAATATAGTTATTGATAACCATTATATATAAATTCTTTTGGTTATAGCATCAATATTATAGCACCCGTCGCGTGTTCCAAATAAGAAAATAAAAAAAACACTAATATACTAGTATAAAAAAAACAATGGAAAAAGAAGGCAAAGTAACGAAAGTTTGTTGTATTTTGAATCCTATATCAGGAAAAGGAAGAAGTGCAAAAGCAGTTTATGGACCAGATTCATTTATTGGGACAGGTACATTAATATACCCAACGCAGTCGTTTAAAGATGCAATGGCAGAAATTAATCCAGATATTGAATTTGTGATTAAAGAAACGGAACGTCGTGGGCATGCAGTGGAGCTAGCAGAAGAATATGCAAACCAAGGTTATGCTATTATTGGAGCTGGTGGGGATGGGACATTGGGAGAAGTTGTCCAAGGATTAATTAAATGCAAATATGGATTGAAAAATCCTTGCGGTTTCGTATCTTGTGGAACTCAAAACTTTTTTTCTATTGCTTGTGGTATAATGGAACCGAAGCAAGTATGCGAGTTAATTAAAACAAGTACGACAAACCCTATTTCCGTATTTTCATTAACAGATGGAGAAAATGGTAATTTAGAGGATACATTAGGATCTGTCCAATTGCATTTTGGAATGCCAGTACGTGCAGTTGCAGGGCAAGATTATGGACGTACTCATATTGGTGGCCCAGCAGTATGGTTGAAATTGTTTGCGATCAATACCGTATTAAATCCAAATAAAAATGGAAACAATGTTCATTGTAAAATTACCATTACCACTCTTGATGATAAAGTAGTTGAAGTGGAAGGAAAATTTATATGGATTATTGTGAATCAATTAAATCCATTAGATGGTACAAATACTGAAAATAGTTATATATCCTACTGCATGGCTGATAATTTTTGTGGACTACCACGTTTTGTTAAAACTATTAAAGATCCGATGGAATTTATTGGTGGTGTTACACGAACAATGCAAGATTCTCATGCATTTAAAAGTGTTACATTGGAACCTCTTGGATATACGAAAACGTCAAAAAATGGCAAATGGATCTGTGTATTAGATGGCGATAATATCGAAGTAGATGGGACGCTTAAAGTAGTAGCAAAGAAGAATTTTATTGAACGTTTTTTCGTTGAACGTGAACCAAAACGTGATGCCAGATTCCTTCCCAAAAGGCATGGGCCAATGGGACCAGCACAGCAAGAACATCATAAACGGATCAGTGGTGGAGAAGTTTTGAAAATCGATAGTGGTGCTATACGAGGAAAAATTATCGGTTGTTGCTTTTTTTTATTGATTGCAATTGTGATCGTAATTCTGTTCTCTTTGGGTATTATATCCTAACATATCAGTTTGCCCATTCACATGCTTATTGTTGAGCTGGATATTTCATAAAAAAAATTACACCACATCTTTATTACGTATATAGTACGTATATAATGGTGCACATGTAGATAGTATAATACTTTGTAATCTGGTATAGTAGTCGTCTGCGTCGTCAGACTCTTTCTCGTCTAAAAAACTGGATTGCAAAAATGGCATCCAAAAAAATAATAATATAAAGCACCTTAAATGTTTTTTAAGTGCCTATCTGGCCTATCTACTATCTACTACCTAAAAAATCATCATCGCTCAAAAAATTATTATTATTTTTTTATTAGATCGTCATCTAGAATAATAATAGGTAGTAGTAGTAGTAGTAGTATTAGGTAATATTATTGAAAGAATCGTGCAATCTAAATCTATTTTCAAATATATTTATTTCAATTATTTATAAAAAATGATTTAGATTTCTGGTGTTGAACACTATGCTGGTATGGTCATATGAATGAATGTAACAAAATGTAATATATATCATAATATATATACATATATATAATATTCCTTATTGTTTTCGATCTAGACAAATATATACATACATACGGCTTGTTGATTTTTTGTGACAAAAATTTTCATATATAGACATCGCGTATATATTTTTACTTTTTTTAATAATTATTCAAATCATGATGAATATAACAGCTGTTGAAAACCATGTTACTATTATAAAAGATGAAATATCTACTAACGATGAGAAGCGTTCACAGGAAAAAACTATATTGAAAGAAAATTCTTTTGAAGTAAAAGAGAGAAAATACGAGACAAAAAAAACTGCTATTCCAAGCGAAGAAACGGAATTGTTGCCAGTAAAACCAAAAGGTCCATATGCGTTGGGATACAAAGTACGAGTTTGGTGGGATGGTGATAAAAAATTTTTCAATGCAAAGGTTAAAAAATATATTCAAGCTACAAACACGCATCTTATTCAATATACGGCAGACAAAATCGTTGAAGAACAAAACTTATCGGATCCATCCATAGATTTTTTTAAATTGAAAAACGAACAAGAAGTAAAAGCAAACGAAAAATTGTGGAAATTATACTTTGCACGTTTAAATCCAAAGACACCAAAAAAACCAAAAACAGCTTATAATTTATATTATGGAGCTAAGATGAAATGCTTTTTTGAAAAAAATAAAAATAACAACGAGACTAACAAAAATGAACGCAACAACAATAATAATTGCAATCTTGTAAATGATGAAGACAAGAAACAAATAACATTATCAAAAAAAGAATATGCAAAACAAATTCAAGAGGAATGGAAAGCTGCAGATCCAATGGAAAAAATGCCGTATATCAATGAAGCAAAAAAACAATCGATTGAATATGAAGTAATTTTTAAAAAATATTTACAAAATATGCCACGAGGTGGCTATCCTCTTCCATTGCCACAAGAACGTGGCTTAATTACTTGGCAACGAAAGAAGCTAGATTCATGTCCAAAACCAAAATGGAAATCTCATGCCAATCGTATAATGAAGGATGGCTATACTGTATTCCCAAACGTACTTTCAAAAGAAATAATATATTTTTTTTTGCACAACATTGAAAACAAAAGCAACCCAAAACAACATCAATTTGTGACAAATGAAAATTTATCAAGTGTATTATTGCCAAAACGAAATTTACGCAAACGTAGTGCATCGCAAGTTTGGAAAGGTGCAATTGCTACAATTGATGCGCATATCAATCGTGTTGGTGAACGCATAACTGTAAAAGCGCCTGTCTGTGTTCGAAGTGAAGGACGGTTTGATCTGGAATTAAATGATATCGCAGCGAAGCCTATTAATGATTCTGTAACTGATGTGGTTCAATTTGTACAATATTTGTTAAACCATCGTGGCAAAATTAAAACGCAAAATGTGATGCTATCTGAGCCTGGTTCAGCAAGGCAACCAATACACACGGACAGTAATTGGAAAGGGAAACGCCAGCGTGATCCTAGACCGCATTATTTCACAATATTAATACCTTTGACTGATCAAGATTTAGAAACTGGCGGGACAAGAATTTTTCCTGGTACACATCGAGATGTAAATTTAGGGGCAAAAGAAAACGGTGGGACGATTGAAGGGGTCGAAAATCCACAAAAAGCAGGCGATGCTTTAGTGTTCGATGGGTTATTGCAACATCATGGAACAGAAAATGTGACAGGACAGGAAAAGAAAAGTGACGATAATAATGGTAGTAGTAATTCTTTAACAATTACAAAGAAACGAAATCGATATTTTTATTATATGGCTATTGCAGTTGGTGCAGATCCAAATACATATGTTACAGGAAAGAGTGGCACTTTTAAAAGACAAAAGAAGCGAAAGTGAAATATATTAATAATTTTGTAAAAATTGTTCTCTGTCTGTAATTATTAATAATATACGAGTACGTATATGATATTATAAAATTATATTATAAAAAATATTATTTTTTATTTTTAAATTTTGACAAATATTATCATGATATATCATTTTTACGGTATTTTATACGCGTTCGTAAAATATTTAAAAAATTAAACGAAAAAATAATTCTAACGAGTCTCGTATTTTTTCATTTCACCACAATTTAAAAAATAATATTTTCACACGCACACATCATCAGTACGCCGTATTAAAAATCGTACGAATGTTCAGAGAGTGTAATAGACAATCTTGTTAAATAATACGAATTCGTACTTCGTAATATTTTTTTAAATACAAAAACGAAATTTTAAATGTACACTCTCATTACCCAGTGTCACACAAGTTTTTTTTATATTAATATATATCATTATAAATATGATATGATTTTAGTACATATTGTTAGTCTTACAAACATATTTTTTGTCCAAATTTACTACTCATGCACCTGTAGGTGCTAGATCATCCCATAAGGGCATGCCCATTCCATCCATTCGTTGATCTGTTAAAAGCAATATTATATCAAGTATCCACCAAAATAACAATCCACCAAATGTAAACATTTTAAAAAAACCAATACACATAAATCCTCGATTACCAGCAGCTAAATAAAACCAATCTGCCCCGAAGATACCAAGAAATATGGAGTAGAAAAAAGCTTCTTTTTTCATTTTTGCTGGATAAGCACATGCTTTAACTGGCAAAAATCGTTTTCCTAAATTAGTTGCATTCGTAAAGTCTGGATATTGCACATGTTTATATGGCTCCAAACAAGTACATGTCCCATATATATCACCTTCCTTTTCTACTTCACATAAACCTTGCCCGCATGATAATTCTGTTTTGTTTGAAGGATTAACAAATAAACATTTATGCGTATCCACATTTTTATATGGTAACACTTTCCTTGCTTTGTATGGATTTAATGCAGCATTTTCATAATTCGAATCGTCCAAAGCAGGTACTGCGTCATTCCCAATCTTAATTCCATGAACATGAAATGTCATAATTGACAACAATACAACGACGAGGAGGATCTTAAACATCATGATTATATATATATTATATATTACCTGGTTGGATTTATATAATTGTTTTTGGTGTAAGGAGATAATAATAATCAAACTGATTCCTGTATATATTACACACACACACACACACACAAAGACGTCTAATATATATATATATATATATATATCTGTATATACTAGCTACCACCCAGAAAATCGATGTAAATAGTTTTGACTACTACCTCCCTGGGATCTCTTTCTGTTTGTTTATATATATATCTATGACTACATATCTACCAAATGCTGTTGTTTTGGATATATTTTAGCTTATTATTATTATTTTTGGATAAAATGTGCACTTTTATTAGTAGTGGTGTGTGGTGTAAGTTCCTGGTTTCATATAATATCAATATAAAACCAAGGATAACATGTTTTATTTGTTGTGTTATTTGTCATGATGTGGTGTGATATTATATGAGAGATTTGATAGGTGATATCGATGCGTAAGTTCACTTTCAAGTATAAGTCTTATTATACAATTATATGAGAGGTTTGATAGGTGAAATCGATGCAAATGTTTTTTAAAAGGCGACAGCATTGACTGGAGCTCGTGCTAATAGTATGTAAACCCTAATTCGTGTTACGGATGCTGTGTCCATAGTAGTTTACACACACCATATTCGACCCTTAAACACACCTAATTCCACAAACCGGCCAGAGGACCTCTCTGCCGAAGGAGGATGGAAAAAAATCCGAAAATAAAATCTCTATATTAGCATATAAATAACACCAAGAATTTACTTCCCATTCTGCCGATTCCTATTCCTGAACCCATAAATAGGCACACATACACTACTGCACCAGTATACATGTCGTTGCATATGATCAGATTGCTGGATTTAGATTGCCGATGATTATTATTTGTTGTGTGCAGTTATTAGAAGAGTTATTATGGAAAAAAATGAATAATAAATATAAAATCGAATAATAATAAATAAAATATTTACAAGATGATATAAATACATGTTGTTTACAACCACCTTCACACACTTTTTGTATATGTGTTTATTACTGTTCGATTTTTATTTCGTTCATGTTTTTGGAAATATAATACTACATTTTTAAAGAAGTAGTACATATATATATATATATATATATACCAAAATGGCAAAGCGAGTTTTAATAAAAAATGTAAAGGCAAAGGAAGCATTAATGAAATTAGGTCAAGCAGCGCTGAATCCTGTTAAAGTTAATAATAAATGGCGAAAGCCGAAAATATCAAAGCGTGTTGCAAGTGAATTGCGTAAAGAGGCTATAAGAACTGGTACGTATGGATATAAGGATACAGACTTATGGAAGCCCTCTTGGGATAATCGAAGAGTAAATACGGTTGCGACAGCACCGCGTGGTAAAAATTGTGATAATAAATTAGAAGAACGTTTACAAAAAGTAGATGATGGTCTAGCACAACAACCAGAGCTTTTGAAAAAACATAAAAAAGCAGAAGCGGATAGGAAACCCAAATCATTCCTTGAAAAATTATTAGGTGAATAATCTAGATGTGGGTTATGTATATATATATATACACATATGTAAAATATTTATAATAAATAATATCTCCTTGGTATGTACACGTAAAAAAGTGTGTGTATAGTACGCGTATATATATATTATATCTTTATTTTTTATCGTGGCTTGTAATATGCATATCATAATTTCTTCCATGATATATTAATACTCGTATACGAATCGTAAAAAAATTCTCTTGTATTTTTATAATATATTTTTTAAAGATTTTATTTACTCATAAGTATATATAATATATATAACGTAAACACTAACAATATTATATTATATATATTCGTATTATATATTTGCATCAATATTCTCAATTTGCTGGTTGCGCTTTTTCATATGTTTGCAATTTCCTACCAATCAAATATTTTTCATCCCGTAACACATTATGAAATGAAGATACTGCTGGTAATACTTGCAGTGAAAGAATATCGTAAAGGCAAATTAAAAATGCCGTACCCCAAATACCACCTAAATAATCCTTTGCTAAAATATACAAAATATCTTGCATACCTTTACTACTATGCATACCATCGTTTGTTGCATGAAGAATACCTAACGTCTGTGTTGTTATTGTTGCTATTTCTATATCATCCCGTGTTATCGTGCTTTCTCGTACAATTAAATTAGCACAAACACAAATACAAAAAGGTAACACCATGTATGCAAAATACCAGCTAGGAACAATCCGCAAATTTTGTTGATATACAATGGGTAATGAAATCATGAGCACTACCAATGCAATAAGTAAATAATAATTAGAACTAACGATATTAAATACATTACTTCTACTACGTATGTCATAGGTATTATTGGTCATATTGCTGCCATTGGTGAAATGTGTTAAAATGGATGTAAGAAATAATGGCTGCATGACAAATAATAAAATACGAGTTGGTATTGTCTTTGCAGAATGGAATATGCGTATAAATACATGCACTCGATGTTTTGCCATCCATCCTAATAATACAGTTGCAACAAGGCCATATGGACCATGCATATTTGAACCTTCAATACCAAATGCATAAAATGGTAAATATATTCCAAAGCCAAGTAATGATAGTAATATAATGTTGATGATCAACACTACAAACCAAATTAAAAACACCAAAGCCATTATTCGCATGAACACATATGAAGGTGTTTTTCTAGGATATAGTTTACGCGGCCCAGCCATTTTTACATACGGTATCCCATCTGAATCTGTTTCCGGAACAAGGTTTACATCCTGGCCATTTTCCAATGCAATTAAAACATCGCTTTTGATCGGCAATAAATACTTTTCTAAACCCAAAACGCGACAAACTTTTGGTAAGTATAGATCCATGCTTTCACGCAAAGCCGCGCGAAATGGCTCAATTGCATAATAAACGACTAAATAAACAGCAGTCACTTCTAATAAAACTTGGCCATTGACCCAAAAATATGCACATGGTGGTCTAAATGGAACTAAATTGCGAAGGGCAGAAAATTGGGAATATTGCATCATTTGCACAGGCAATATTAAAAACATGATAATTAATAAAATGTAGATAACACTTGAGACAACAGACCTACGTATATGGGTTCCCCATGAATCTTCTAAAAGTGTTTCTAACAAATTTTGCTCCGGTTTTGGTATACGAACAATTCCCTAATATATATATATTAGATATAAATAATGTTAAAAGTTAGTACGAAATGATATCTTGATTATTAAAAAAAAAATAAAAAATAGAAAAGTTGTGAAATGAGTATAGTATATAGATATAGATATATATGGCAGAAAGGTATAAACTACGTACATTTAATACTTCAGGATGCAATACCTCTTTCAATTCTAAAATGACCACTGTAACAATTAGCATAAAACCGATGCCAAGCACCCAATGCATTGCTACTCCAACTGTTACTGGATAATTTTCTATCATATCCCATTCATGAATAATTTTATCTTTGAAACAATCAAGTTCACTTGCATGCCATATCAATCCTAAACAGATAGGATATATACCCATTTTAAAAATAAACAATACCGTAATTTTTAAAACTGAAGCAACAGCAGAAAGATAAGATACTATATTACCAGCAAGTTCGCTTGATAAATTTTGATTTGCCCATCGTGCACTACAATATGGCAATCCAACCAATGCACCGATAATAACAGTATGACCAACGAAAAAATGAATAGTATTCATTAACACAGGACCTGCCATAATAGATTTTAAAGTACTAGCAGAAAATGTAGACGATAACAGGCCTCTACCAACACCACGTGGAAATGCAACAAAAATTACTAAGACTAATGATACAAACAACCAAAAAAATATCATGTTACGAACAGCTGCTAATGGATGACTATCGAAACCTAAAAGTGCATTTAAAGGTAGTTGCATTTCACCCCCACCATCATCAATAAAATCACCATTTTCATTATTGTTGGCATTATTATTAATATTATTATTATTATTCATTTGCTGCTGTTGCTGTTGTTGAGCAGCCATCATTGGTTGTTGTTGAGCTTCGTGTTCTTCCTGTTGTGGATCTTCATTTAATATATCATGTAGATCGTTATTATTATTATTATTATTTTCATCATTATTTTCATTATTATTTTCATCATCATTGTTGTCATCATCATTATTGTTTGCTGCTAAAATATTCTGTAAATGTTGCTGATCGTTGTTATTGTTATTATTATTTTCATCACCATCATTCTCGTTTTCATTATTATTGTCATTATTATTATTATTATTTGCTGCTAAAATATCATGTAAATGTTGCTCATTATTTTGCATGGCTCTATCAATTGCTAATTGATCCTCTGTTCTCCAACGATAGAAGTCGGTAAATGCAACTAATGCCAATACAACTACCGTCGTTGTTATCATTAAAAATAAACCATGCTGTAAATCTTCCCACATAAATTTTATTGTCATTCGTCGAAATACAGATTCAAACGTATGATTGTCTTGCTCCCATACCATAAAACCCCACTTTATCATAATAGGTAGAAGAACTACCCACAAAAAAAGACAATAAATAAACTTAAGAAATTTTTTGTAACGTGATGATATTAATGCAAAAAATGCATTAAACATTTCACAACATGGTAAAATTGCAGGAGTGTCGTCACGATAAATAGCTGCAAATTTAAACTTATGCCCACATAACTCACACGTTTCACTTTTTTTGATTTCTAACCATTTAACTAAACACGCTTCGTGAACAAATCTAATACTCCCGTCACATTTACATGGCGATATCAATGGTTCGCTTTCACTCCCTGTATCCCTACATACACGACATTCATCTTCCTCTTCTAAATATGTTGTCATAATTTTTAAAAAATATTTTTTATTAACTACTAATTGGATCTTTTTGAACAAACATGAATTGCTTGTAAATAGAGGCGTAGGGGACCCGAACCCTAAGTAAATATAATAATCGTGTAGACGACGAACGTAAAACGACAAAGTAAAAGTGTGACAGTGTTTGTTATGGATGCCGCGAGAACAAGAAGACCAAACTTTTTTTGCACAAGTTGCAATTTATATCATTCATTCTTCCCCAGCCGGGCCAGCATTTCTTTTTTGGATGTTATGAATTTTTGAACAACCTTAAAGTATATTACCAGAGGGCTCTCCCTGCTATCCACCTGCTTTCTGTTCTTCCGGCAAATTCTTACATAAGGAAAAATTTCTGGAATCCGTCAT
>JACLAC010006130.1_pt1 | contig 17146 bp, 10 predicted proteins | sample 8027881 | NCBI WGS metagenome assembly JACLAC01 (sample SAMN15725517, study PRJNA655200) | protist metagenome | isolation source: fluorescence activated cell sorting (FACS) single amplified genomes of... | place: Spain: Blaines Bay Microbial Observatory, Mediterranean Sea | collected 2016-01-19
CATTTCATTGGCCATCAGCCACGAGCCTATCAGAGACCACTATTCTAGGCCATTCAGTCAAATTCAAACAATTTCATGATAAAATTTCGAAACCGTCATATTCGTGAAAATATTTGAATTTCTGGACGTCTAACGTCAAATTACGAAAAAAGTCGTTTTCTAATTTTTCGTTAAAAGAAACGCTGCTGTATATTACGTAATATATGCCGTGTTACGTGCAGGGTGCATTCAAAGTGCGCCTTAAGTGTTACTCGGCCTATATTAGCTTAACTGTTCATTCCTCTACCTGAATTTTATATGCTTATGGCGTCATACCATATGAGTCATACCATATGGGTTCATAACACATGTAAAATTTCGCGCGGAACAAATAAAGAAATCCGTGTTCAAAAATTAAAATGTTGTCTGACTCAGTATATGCAAATCATTGTTTGGCAGTTTAATAGTCTCATATTTTTTAACAGTTGTACTGATTTTTTCCGCGTAACACCTGCGCTGATTATTCGAATGTTTGTGCTGAAGGTCTCGAAACCATATGCCAGGACCATCTTGTTTAGAATCCTGGATTGTTGATCCATGAGTTCTGAATGTATATGCATTGCAGAGGGATTTTGCAAGTAAAAGTTCTTTCTCAGGCATGAAATTACGTTCAAAGGAAAGCTTGAAATTCATATGATTTAATTTATTGTGTCTTGACAAATATATTCACTCATTAAAATTACAGTAAAGTCGCCTTCGAATATCAACAAACCTTCATCTTTATAAATACAAAGAAGTACACAAAGACGTAATATCGTTCAGATAATTAAACACCTAACTATAATATGTATAATTTATATGATTTGACAGCTGTGCTTGTGAATGTAGCAAATTATGGTTATGCAAATTTCATTATGTCGAGCTTTAGTCAACAGTGTTCATATTGACCAAGCTTGCCAATGCCCTTGCAAATATGAAAGTGAATCGACGATTCAGAATCGTTTATCAAAATTATATTTAATTGCAGCGATAATTATAATAATTTCGGAATATTGAATTTTTTAAGCGTAATATTTAATTTTCGAAAACTGATATCCAATAGCTAGCTATAGCTCGAATCGTTATCTTACGCTAATTTAAAATGGCGTAAGAATTCGAATTACAAAATCAATAAATTCAGTATTAAGACTTTTTATGAATTCAACTTTACTTTCAGTTTTCAAACTCAAAAATCTTTGGAAATCAAAGAGCTTGAGGTACCAAAGTTCAGCCCTAGAGTAATTCGAGTGTGCTGAACAGGATGAGCACAACCATTTTTTTGCGACCGGAAACTTTCTGACATTTCCGCACAACAGTTTTGAACCCCCACTGAAATCGAGAAATTCTCGACAGCAACATGCTATGACAGTCAAGTTTTCACAGTGTATGAAATATAAAGTCTGAATGTAACAAATGGAACAACATATCATATGTAACATATGGACGTATGTTAACATGAAAGTTTTATTGAAAATCGGATAACAATGATGTTGATGACAACAATATGTTGGCCACTTTGTGAAGGTGATAGTTTTTAGTAAAAACTTTTTACTCCCGTGTGACAAGAATTTCTCCATTTTCATACTTTGCTTTTACTTTCATTCAATTTGCTATTGCTATGTTCGCGATCTCGATAACGCTATTTTCTAACCTTCTAAAATAGGTGACCATCTGAATTCTTTCCATCATCGAAAGTAAACTTTTTTTATAAGTTTTCGCTGAACGTGTTGGTGCCACATATCCATTTCACATTGATTTTAACGGTCCTATTTTATTTTTGATTTAACAAAACCCCAATTTTAAGGGTGGTGCGAAACGGTTTATTATAAGTCTTTGAAAATTCATCAGTCGGATCCATTTTAAGTCCCATTAGGATCTTCACTTTAACTCTAAACTGTCGACATTGGTTAAACATGGGTTTTTTGTTAAAGGTTTGAATGATCTTGAATGATTCTGAATCGAGTCCGTGTCGAGTTGTGGTTTTGTTCTAGAATCAATTCGCATTAAGCCCATCTTCTCAAAATCCACTTCAATTCATGCCCATTTTCAAATAAAAGCGGAAAAAATGACCCATTTACTAATGACAAAAATATATTATTTTTTGAATGAACCCAATATAGGCATCATCATAATGGGCTGCGCCGGTAGACTAATCATTGGTCGTTTCCTTTAAATTCTCCGTTTTAGTTAATCGATGTTCAAATGACGAACAGACTGGAGCAATCATGTTTGCAGTCGTGGATTCATCAATAACAACCTCTTTTAAACTATGGTTAACTGCGGTTAAGAACCCGGTAAAAATGATCACCAAGTCAAAATATTTTTGAAAATTTTGAAATATTTCATAAACATGAGTTCGAATATCAGGTCAAACTACAGCATGTCAAGGAGATTTTTATAAGGTTACTTTTTCATAATTTCAGATTTAACTTGACGAAGTTGGAAAAACTTTGTGAATAACCATCGCAACTTTTCAAAATATTTCGATAATGACACGTTTGAAATTGCATGTTGGTCCCGATGGACAAATGAGGTCTATGCACTAATGAATAGTAGTGGCAGGATAATGATCCCCCTTTCATCAAATCATCCCCTGCTTAGATTTCCATCATTCATTTTTATTTCTAAATTCTAGAGCTCGAATTCTATAATTCTGAAAATCATTCACCGTGGTTTCAACTTTTGAAATCATGAAACTTTCAAAATTATTTATTTCGCTAAATGTTGCGAGTGGTCAAATTGCAAGCTACATAAGGAATGTTTTTCATTGCACTTTTTATTGTTTGCTCAAAATGTGCTTTTAACACGCATCGTACAGAGAATAATGATATAGCCTATAGGGTATATGATATAGCAGAAATGGAAACTACTTACTAAGCAAAGCAGCTTTGATTGGGGCCGATTCCAATGTTGATATCAACGATTTCTTTTACACGCCACAGGTTAATTTTATTTTTATAGCACCATTACCACATCGATATTGATTAACTGAAATCTTATGGTTTAGTTGGCTGGTAGATCAGGAGAATCTGACCAAGAGAAAATGGATTCAATTCAACGTGTGCATGATATAGGTATTTTTTGACTGCAATCATCTTTTGATAAGCCGATATTTTTAGATACCGATATTTCGAATTTTGTTGCAAATCATGCTGAGAGTTTTCATATGCCTTGTATGCTTGCTGAAATGTCAACACGAATCGATTTTTTGTCATCAAAACTGACAGAGTCGGGTAAGATGAATTATCATATATCTTAGTGGATATATTATAATTTATAAAAATCTAATTTAGCCACAAATGCCTTTGGTAATGGAGCACTTGGAGAGGATGCTGAATTGTCGGAATGGGTTTCAGAGATTTTAGACCATGGTTTCCACGGAGTTGAACAAATTCTTTTCTCACTCAGGTCTCGATCGATGATTAAATTGACTTCTTATTAGTCACAAATTATGACTCATAATTATGAATCATAACTTATGATGCTGTTCATAAGACCATCAATCGATCGAAAGTCGTCTATATGATGATACTGTTTCTCAGATCGGCCGAGAAATACACCAAAACGGAAGTAGAAGCCCACAGGTTCAAATGTCCGGCTTTATTTCTTATATGAGAAATCTCCAGCTGAAAGGATACCTTCTTTGGTCTGTTGGATTATGTAAGTAGTAAATTATGATCCATTTATGGTCCTTTATTTAAGGGAACACTAGTCTTGAGTTAAAAGTGATTCGTAAGTCCGCATTGATGGCTCTATCATTTTGGCCGACCGACTGGATGGAAAGGGTTGAACGGTTGAAACTCGGTCTGGATGAGTCGGTTTTTGTGTTTGGGCCAAAATGTACGAAGCGCCGGATGAAAGTTAATTGCATTAGAAAGTTGACTTTATAATTTAAACCGTGCTAAATTGCATTTTTAAGTCGAACGTGACATAATTAATGAAATTCAAATACACTAAACAATGCTGAAATTTCATAAAACCTAGAAAAAATCCATGAAATTACACAAGCAAATTTCCAAATACTCATTTTTTCCTCAAAATTGGGTTGAAAATGGATTACAAATTCATTTTAAACTGGGTTGTGATTTCTAGAAGTGTGATGTCGGCGCTAGTTTTTCCATTCGATACTTTGCAATTTTTAAATAATCCATCTAAAAATCATTTTTCAGCATTCAGCAATGCAGACTACAATCGATCATTGGAGCCAATTCGAAAGTTCATAACAAACTCAAATGCTCAAAGATATTCGTTTGATGAATCAAAAGGAATGATTTCATGTTCAACGATTTTCATTCGATTTGATTGAATAAGATGGTACAATATGAATACTCTTGACATTCACATGATAAATTCTAGAACACAAAAACGAACAGTCTAATTGAACCAAAAATTTGATTTTACATTACATCAAACTTAATATCGTTATGTTTTATGATGTACCATAGTGATTTTCAAATGAAATTCAGCTTGTTAACATCGTCATAAGATTGCGCTGGGCTAAAAAGACTAAATCTTGTTTCAGGCCATTAATCACGCAATATTTACTAAATTGTCAATTAAAACATTTTTGAAATTCTTATCATCTTCGCGAAAAAGTCTATGCCACAGAGTATAGCCTAAATAGTATACTCTTTTTTTTATCAAACGCTTTGTTCGAAAGAAACATGTTTCACGTGACTTCAAAAATAAAGGAACTGGCTTAGAAATTATAAAAAGATTATTAAAATAAGGAATTGGCTAAGAAAGATCGTTAGGCCATAGTCCTTGGACCATTTTTTCAATTGCTTTTTTTCAAATAAATTGGGTAAAAATCGCATAACTTATGCTGCATGAATCGTTTTCGAGAGATGAATTTGTACTTCTGTTCGTGAACATGTCTCAAAAAGATCTTGGATCCTTACATGTCTTCTTATGATTTCTACAGTAGCTTTAATATATAATAGTGATTGAGTGACTCAATTTGAGTCCAACATTATAGACAGTCATAAAATTAAATTGAACCATATGATTGAGCTGAAATTCCATCAACCTAACTTTCTTATATCATTCTGTCGTTTGAAGATATGAAATCAATCTCTTGAAACGATTTAAATGTTTTATGAGCTATAAACCTGCAACAGTACTTCATACAGTATGAATCATACTCAATCAAATCAAAATTTCCATCCAAATTGAAATAAGTTGTCGATAAATTCGACCCCTTACAAATATCCGGTTTTACTTCGGCCGAGTACCAATAAGTTATTGACAACTTATTGCTAATCACTCACCCCGACCTAGTTCTTGAAACCTGCGGGATAGCTACGAACCCATGTTCTGCAAATGGCCCAGTTTTCATTATTAAGGTGATTTACACGACTCATTAGGGGAACTGAGATGTTCTTAAAATGGGACGAAATCCATTTTTAAAAGGACGCGTTTAATTCGTCGCGATTCGTGAAGAAATTGTCATGTTAGCGAAAATGAGGAAATTTTGATCCGACAAATATTGAACATTTTATTAACGAGCAATTATTTAAAGTCCACATCACATTTTATAGGGTCTTATAGGACATTTGAGATGCATTTCCAAAAACCGAGCATGAAAAATCATAAAAAGTTTATAATGTGATTGGTCATCCAACTGTTGGCATTCAGCACGTCGTTTTTCAGTCCTTTATTCGTGTTCCAGATTTCAACAATGAAGGAATGAACGGAGCTGATCGAGATAATGAATGGAGAATAAATACGCAATCGTATTTGAGTGACTGGGAAAAAATTGAAATTATTCCAGGTAAAACATGACTGATGACAGATTATTGATTACTCGAAAAACTCGAATTTTTGGGACACTGGTTTTATTCAAACTTACCGAACTTATAATTTTAGTCGAATCGGGTAAATTCAAGATGAAATCGGCTGCACATGGTACATACTTGAAGGCTTTGCCATCTGATAATAGTTTTGTCGAACAAACACGTGACGAAAATGAACTTGGAACTGAATGGCGAATCGAACGCATTGGTGTTGATGTAACCCGCAGCTATTTTGGAGATTTCAGGTTCGGTGATTTCGTTTTCAACTCGCCGGAAAACAGAAAAAGGTGATCGGAAGTTGATCAAACGTTCACCAATAAAAAGTGGTATAAAGACAGCGCATGGAACACTTTGGGCCGAAGGAATAACTCGCTCTGGTCGTCATGTTCTGACTACAACTTCACAAGTATCCTCCCTTACACAGGTAGCTGACCAATCAAATTGCAGTATTGTAATCGAAAATTTAGTTTTCGATTCAACAAATCGACGACAATAGTGTATATGTTATCTCTCCAAGTGGAAAATATTTATCCGAAAACGCCTACTCAAGCACCTACGATCTATTGGACGAACCAACAAACGAATCTGTATTCATGGTTGAAGATTTAGAAGATAATTTTGTAAGTAAAAGGGTCTTACTGCGAACAAATGATTAACATGATGTTTTAGTTTGCCTTGAGAGGTTTCTCAACCGCCTACGCAAATACCGAGCCAGGCTCCTCCTCATTGGTCAGCGCTTCTTGGGAAGCCGATGATAATGTCAAATTGCAAAGAGTGAATGCGCCAAATGATGCGTTCCATATTATATCAGGAATCAAATCAAACATTCGAGAATATTCAAGTTTTTAAATTAAACTAAACGACAAGAAAGTAACTGACGTTTTAATCGCCGCAATTTCATATTTATTGTGTTTCATCTCGTTGGACGTAGTCAGTTCGAATGTATAACGACAGTCGCGTCTCACGCTATTAATCATGCACCAATGAAATAATTCATATTCTAGAAAATCTTACGGCTAATTGAATTGTTCATTTTGAGATCGTCTCCGGACGGGATGCGTAATATTCGATAGTTATGGAATAAGTACTAGTTGTTAAGTATTGAAAGATAGGGACCCCATTATTCTGACTGGTCCAGTCACTCGTCCGTCCTGTCTCTTGGATCCCTTGTCATAGCCGAAGTCAGATTTTGATTTCAAAATAAGCTTTCAATCAATATCTCCAGCTTGATGGTCCTCCAGAAGCGAATGTTTTCCTTTCAACTGCTGAAGATGGTTACATGTCCAAATGGGAAATCACCTCTGACTGGGATGATATTTCTAGTATGTTCATGTAAAATGATCCCACGAAAATCCACAAACATACTATGCACTTACCATTACGATAATACTGTGTATTTAACGTTGCCAGTATGAAAACCTATTAATCCTAGCATCAATCCCAATAAAAATTTCACTAAAGCACCTGATATTGACTTATTCATTAACCTTTTGCTGATGTAGGAGATAAATCGGTAACCAAGCCGGTAATTTACGCATTTCTGACAAACAACGGAATCTATATGATGTCAATTCTAGAAAAGTGGCTTATCTGATATTCTTTATGACGGATTTCCCCCGGATTTACCTTCGTCAAACATTGAATACACAAGGCTTCATCCTCCGGTTATGCCACATACCGTCATCGACATATTTAAATGGTTTCATTTGAGTAAGACCTTAATTTCAGACACTGAAGAAAGGGTCGACAGTTTTTGCGGATGTTTCCGTCTGGTGAAAATCGTAAGATGAATGATACCGTATCATTGATACTGGTATGGCGTATATTTGTAGTTGTTTTGTATTTATTTATAATATTGATGAAGGTACAGAAAGTGGATCGCTTATATACTGTTTAACTCCCAGGGCACAGAGAATTTTCCCTTTTCATACTTCGCTAATCCTAAGCTCAAATTGATAAAAGTGATAAAAGATATCAAAAATATAAATACTTTTTATAAAACTAGAAATCATGGTCTTGGTTTCAAGTGCGAAAGTTTTTAGAGAAATCATCACATGACGCCGTAATAACGGTTTTCATTTTAGCCCAAAATGGGAAAAATGGCGTTCAAAACGCCATTTGTGCCCCGGGAGTTAAAGGCTGATACATCAACCCTATGAGTGTGCTATATTAATGGACGATGGTCCATTAATACTAGTATATTCATCTTGCCCGAAAAAATTTCATCTTGCCCGAAAAAATTTCAAATTTTGCTTATGCAAGGAATTATGAAAATTAGAATAATGTTACAGTTGTTAATAAATACGCTTTTTCGACAAATTTTGGGTGGTTACCATAGCTTATTCGTCAACTTCGGACTGTGTTCACAACATGCCGTGAAACGGTGAAGTAGCAAGTCGTCCGAGTGACACGTTTGTTCGTTTTCTTACCGCAGTCGATTGTTTGGTCCGTTCTTGTGACAGACAAGAAAGTTGAAGTTCATGAGCCACTGGATTGGGAATAACTACAATAGTTATTTATATTATTATTTATTTGACCTTTCACCTTTCTGGTGAATTATTACTTCTTGGTGATTATTACTCATTTTTACCAAGATTTTTCTCGAAGGTACCAGTGGTATTTCGTCATAATGAAGTGTTACTTTTGTACAGCTTTAGAATTCCGTGACATTAGCATACCCCGTGTTCTAGTTAGGGTCTCCAATTTCTCGAACAGCTGAGAACGGAAGGTGAGGAATTGGACTCCATCCGTGTTCATGGAGAATTTTCGGTTCGGTACGATGCACACTTTTGCGTGCCAAGAGAGTTCTGAAATAGTTTCCAGTAGTTTGAGTACGGTCCGCTGAGCCGTGACCCCTGGAGTCGCTCTCTTTTTGAGGTCGAGCGCTATTACCATCAGCTTCCAGATGGGCAGCTTTGAAAATATTAAGGATATAAATTGATCAATATCAGGATTTTCACTCGACCGTTGGAATTCCTCCCTAAGTTTCAATATTATAGGCCTGTTCGATGGTGTTTGAAGGTTTTCTAGGATAATATTGTGTGGATTCACAAGTAGTTCGTGTGCATTCGGGCAGAATGACCGGACCGAGGTCAATAAGTCACCAAAAAGATGCCACATGGTATTCATGGGAATTACTCGCATGGACCGGTCATCCTGAGACGTAAAGTGGTCTGATATTTCATCGGGAATCAATTCTGACAACATGTAAGCCTCCCCTCCGATAAAACTATAGCGAGTCACTTCTGCTGCGGCTTTATGAATTAACAGCATTATCACCGATGATTTCGGATCGTCTAAATATTTATATTATTATTTTTTCTGGAAACAACTAACAGTGATGAACAACAGTTGAAGTTGTTCGACAAACTAGGAGTTGTAATAGAATCATTAGAGGAACGCCTAGTCATGACCAATGGTATTGTATCAGTGGCAATGTCCGTGTGCTATCCATGAATGTCAATGAATCGGTTGAATCATGTCAGACAGCCTCTTCAGAAACCTTTAAGAGTGCCCTTGCATCAGCAATGACTAAGTTCCAAAATCAGATCAAGTCTGATTTGTCCGAATATATAGACGTCGCAGCCGGCCCCGATATTTCAGACAAAGTTCAGGACAAAATTGACGAAGTAGGAAGCGTCTCGGCCGACGCTATGAAGGCAAACCCATTACTATGTGACCGACGAGATGAATGTACCATATGAGTGTCTCATATGAGTGTCGAGATATCTGATTACGAGATATCTGTTTTTTCTCTATCCAGATCTAGAAATATAGCTTTATATGCAACGTTTGTTTTGGAATTGAAAATTGGTTGCTGTCCCATATGAACACTGTGTTCACTTCCATATTATTTTACTCTTTTCCCCCTATGGTTCCCGGAACCATAATTGTTATTTAAAATTAAGTGCTAATTCTTTTTGTGGAATCTACCACTTTAGTCCATGATGACTTCAATCGATACAATTATAAAATTGGTCATTGACAATTCACTAGCCCTGGCTATTGCGGCGATTGTCGTATTAGCCTTGGCGTGTTCGTATTGCCTCTCCCGACTTTCTAAACCGGTCCGGTACACGTATTGGACTGGATATCAGTCCGGAACGTTCCGGCCAACCCGGCTCCGCCTCCACATTGTAAAATAATGGAGATCCCACTTCAGTCACCAATTGGTATGGCGTATATTTGTGGATGTTTTATATTTATTTATAATATTGATGAAGGTACAGAAAGTGGATCGCTTATATACTGTTTACAGACTGATTCATCAACCCTATGCGTGTGCTATATTAATGGACGATGGTTCATTAATAGTAGTACATTTATGGACAAATGAATGTCCCATATGAGTGTCTCATATGAGTGTCTCATATTAGTGTCTCATATTAGTGTCTCAATGAATGTACCCCCTCCAATACGCCAGCGTTTTTTACATTACAGTTGAGTCACGCTACAAATTTTGTATTCAAGTTATATATTAGGTATATAATAAAGCCTACTCAATTAGCTGATATTCATCAAAAGACTTTTGACAAATGGCTTCTGCAACAGCAAAAGCTATACATGCACTCTATATTGATCCACTTTTGAAAGCTCGCCTTCGATTTACAAATCATGTCGTCAGTTCGTGTCTTCAAGTACTGACTCAGTTACTGCCAGTTAGACGCATCAGTGATGCGCATCACTGAATTCATCAGACATATTTCACCGACTTGATCTAAAGGTAATTTGAAGACAGATCTAGTTAACGTTACGTGACATGTTATGTTACATAACTTATGAATGATATGAAAAATTGCGTTTAAAGTAAGGCGCTAGAAAGATCAAGTTTGTTTCCTAACAAAATGAATATCGAACGTTAAAATTGTCGTTTAATGCCGGGTATCAGCCCATTAGAAGCCTTCGATTGGAAAATTACTATCGGTTTACCGTTGGGTCAACACCTTTATTATTCAAAATCACATATTCTAAATTATGATCCATAGAGTATGATAATAACTACCCATGTAAGATTTCAGAATAAAATCATTTCGCCGTTCCCAAGATAAAGAAACGCCGATATAAAGTTTACATTGTAAACCTGTTTTGTGAAAGTTTCATCTCGATTTAATGATACATGTATTTAACAAAATGCCAATGTTACAGGAGTCCTTAAAAAGTATGGAAAGAGCTGAATCAGGCCTGTAACGTTGAAATATACGCCGTATATTGATATAAACCGACATCTATCTTTATAAACCGATTACTATAATAGTAAATTTTCACACTTGTTCTGCCGATGCTTATTACCGCTGTGCAACTTGTTTCCTATAAAGATTTTGATCGATTTGTCACTGCAATTAAAAGACTTTTGTGCAACTCATTTTTAGTTTTATATGCAATCTGTTCAGAAAAAAATCAGTTATCAGAAAAATAGCTGTTTTTCATGGTGCAATTATAAAATCTAGATTTCGGGATCCAAATTTTGAAGATTTTTTATTTTAAATTTTGGGTTGTCAAACCGGAAAGGATGGTGTGTTTATTTCGTTTTCAGATGCGGCATGAAATTGTTTGAATCTTTTAAATCGACTCGTCTTGGTTTTATTTTCCCCCAATATTCTTCTCCAAGATTTCACCGATTTTTTCGCTTTTCGTCGACTTTTGACAATCCCTAGATAATCACTTTCAGTCGTCAAGTCGTCACTACGATCTTGGGTGAGATGCCGAAGAAGCGCTCGAAGATGAGATGCTGGAAGACTTTTTATTTTTTGTTCGACAGTAACTCTTCGTGATAATTTTGCGCGCTCATTGAAATTGTTTTTAAATTCCATCGATATTCTAAGGTCGTGCATTGGCTCACTTCCCCGTTTCACTGAGAATGTCATGGCACTAACGCAAAATGTTAATATTATTTCAATAATTATCTCTTGCATGTTTTAATTTTTAATTATTTTGTTTTTGGAGAAATCACTGAATGAAAACAGAATATGAATCAGGTCGGAATTTTGAATTTTCGAGAAATTGGGAATAAATTCGATAGAATTTTGGAAGCGAGTAGAAGACTGTAGAAATGAACTCAAAAGTGTTTTCATTTTCAAAAATTGGTGCAGTTCCAACTCGAAACTTCAATTTAACGCAAAATTGAAATTATATACTGTATATTATATACACGTTTTAATATGACTTGATGAACAAATTATTTTAAGAAATTTCAATATAGGCCCTTCACTTATTTAAAATATATAAAGTTCTAGCAGCTGAATCCCTGAAATTATTCAAAATAATTTTTATCTCATCCCATGACTCATGGTCCATGAGGGATAAAAGATAGCAGAGTCTGTACTTTTTTATACAATTTATTTTGCCTGTACTGCGGACTGAAACCTTTAGGTAAGTAAGATTATTTTTGTGATTGGTTACTTTTCCTCACGGTAACTTTCTTTCATGTAGACAGCAGTATTAGCATAGAATAGACTTAATGATGAGTTTATGCGGATATTTTTTTATTAAATTGGATGATCTGTTAACGAAGCATGAAGGTATAAAATTGAAATAATTCAGATCTGGTCTGATCGTAATTGAGTTATCTTCTCCAATAAGCGAACGATTTACAAAATGGACCATTCTAACCACTCCGGTATATTCTGTCACGCACCCCCAGCCCCGGTTTTATTTAATTATACCCGACAGATCAACATGAATTCAACCTTCCGGTCGAGCGATTCGAAAATGAGTCGTTTTGATGTCGGATTTGGGCTCAAGTCCGAGTTTCATGTGCCACAGTCGGACTTCGACTCATGTCATGTTCGTTTTCATCCTAGTATATGGCACGTTTTTTGGCATATATTTTTTGATCAATAAACATTATGCGATTTACAAACTTCTTATGAGGTTGATCATCACCTCCCTCTTACGACAATTCCAATTAAACTGTTGATTCACCTTTGATTTATCGATATAGAACACATCTATTCGAAAATGTAATAGAATATTACAAGGCGGCGCACAATGTAACTCAAATAGGCACACTAAAGAGGCGCAACGAGATTATTTCTAGAAAAAATCTCCTAAAAGTTCTAGCAGTCGAGAGCTTTGCTACTATTTAAACGACCTTGCCAGATCTGGAAAATCATAAACATTGTTTCCATCAAAAATGAATTTGTCAAAAGTTGCCATCGCATTGACCATCCTTATTTCAAATGTTGCCGCTTTTGGTGCCCGTCCAGCAGCAACTCAAGCATATCTCATGTTGACCAAATCTGAGTATATCCGCACTCAGCTTATCAATAAACTTGGCCAAACAAACCGAGCTGTCCTTAAACAACGAATCAAAAATGTCAAAATGAGAGCACAATTGTTCAATCTGCTCAACTCACAGCAACCAACTGAAACTCGAAAGAACAAATCAAACAGTAGAATGAATCGGTTCAGACAATTCCATAATTGATTCCCACATTAAAATTTTTCCGCTGCCAAACTTTTAATGAATAAATTCCAAAAAATATGATTTATATACCATACAATATGGACCGTGTAGAATATGACTTGTTTTCAATTTCATAACCTTTGCCAAAAAGCTTTTAAGAATTAATGAACTTCTGTAGTTAAGTGACTTTCTACATTGATATGTAGGATCTGTATGTTGAATTTGCAAGGTCAAAAACATGCCATTCGGTCGCTTGGTATAAAACAGTATTCATGAACATTGGAAAACCGCTTAATTCGATTAAGCAATTATTTTCATAAGAGACTGAAAACTTAGCCTCCATCGCCTCAACCACACCCGGATTTTAAACCGGTCATGTGATCCAAATTCAGACGACATAACCGGATTCAAAATGATCTATAAAACTTCCAAGGGTTTTTGTTTATTCAATAAATTGTCACAATAAGAGTGATTTTCAAATTCAAAATCGGAGATCGAATTTATTTATGGAGAATTTAAATGAGTACAAACTTTATCAAAGTTTTAAAAATATCATTGTGAATTGGTATTTGCATATTTGTGCAAGAAGCCATTATCGCAATTGAACATTTTTTGCTTGATCGATCATTTTGGCGAAACTGAATTATTTCAACCGATTCTTAGATCTTCACTTACTGCAACTTTAGTTATTACCAAATGTTATATAAGTAGGTGAGTTGGGCAAATTAAGATAAAAACCTTTTAAAAATTGAGTGCTCAAGTCCTCTATAATTTGCAGAATTTACATTTGATGCGTTAATTGTTTAACTTTATATAAATTATAGTTTTTAATGTTATACCAATAATGTACTTCGATTAAGTGCTTTTAGCAATTATAATTCCGCATGGAATATCGTTTTACCGAAAATTGCTTTTAAAATCCCTTGATCTAAAAAGTATAGGCTAAGTAGGAATTTCAGCGAATAAATAGCATTCAAATCTGTTTCTGCTTCGCTTACGATGCATTCACTTCAAGCTCGCTCTCCAATTGGTTATGCCGATCGAAGCTAGGATTCGATTGGTTGTTACACCATAATACCTTACATCAGTTTGAGAGCTCGTCCAAATAAATTTATTTAAATTGAAAGTTCTTACTTAGAAAGAAATCTTTTTTACGTAGAAGGGCTGATGAAAAGGGTGAGCCATAAAATCAAATTATCCGTGAAATGATATCGGAAGTGTAAGAACTCCATTCTTGAATATATTTAAACCAGTTTCAACCTTCATGCTAACCGGGTCATCAAAGCGGGTCAATAGATTATTGATGATTTTTCGCAATTGGATTTCAAATTGGTGTTGCCACACAAGAGGGTGCTCTAACTTAAAACTTTAAAAATATCAGCTTAATATCGGACATGCCAACTCAATAACGAGGTAAATCGTGATTTTAAAATAAATTTTAATAAGTTCAAAATTAATTTTTCCGATATGCATTTGGCAAAACATGATAAACGGTTATTTTCGGAACAGATCTCGATCGGAACTTGATTAATTGAGAGAAACCAGATAGAACCGGTGCCGAATCGGAACTTGACCGAATGGACCGATAAAAAGGAACCGGACCATGGAACCAGTTCTCTATGTATATCTAAATTGCGATCTTCATGGATGAAATTTCTACCACGTGAAACATGCCTTTTAACGTGGTCGCAATTTCGAAAAGCTAACTGACAGGTTTCATTCATCATTTGAAACTAAAAAGCAATTAGCTCTATCACGACAGATCAGCCTTTGTCCTTAAATTGACGAAAAGTTCCAAAAATCCACAAAATCGACAAATTAAGCAATTTTAAGCAGAAGAAAAAAGATTTTAAAAGATTTTAAAGTGAAAAAACGACAGAAATTATCGAGATTTTGGACAGCAAAGGGATGCAATAAATGACATTTCAAACTGAAGTTTCAAATTCGGCCCCTTTTTTAATACATTTTTGTTTGGCCATGGACCATGACTCACGGTGAAAGTGTACGTTGTATGGGGAAAGTGAAAGGTCCAAAGGCCAAAATTAGATGGTCCACGAAATTGGATCACTCTCCGGAAATCTTCCACTTTCGAGGGACGGTGCAATTTCGGGACCATCCACTTTCCTCTTCAAAACATTAAACTGATTTTTATCCCAAATGATGGAATTGATCTTGGTTGAATGATTCCATGCCATCCATGCCAACCATGCCATCCATGCCATTGAAATTGAACCTGAAGGTGATGGACTTGATTTCGATAATGAGCTTGTAACAAGCTGCTTGTTGACTGATTTTAAAGTTTTGGTCAATTCTAGAACTCAGGACGACCTCTATAATAATTAAAGTTAGGGTGAGCAGCAATTTCATTAATTCATGTTCGCCAATGCCATTAAATGGTGATTACGGAAACAGACCTTTTATGATCTTTGAGGGTCCACTAAAATCCAATTCAATGAAAAACAAGAATTCGGGGATAAAAAGAAAGGACAGTATTTACTGTCCACTTTGACTATTCTGTCCACTGAAACCTAATGATTTATAAATTATGACTATCTACTTTAGACGCTTCTCACGATAAATTTGAAAGTTCATGGTTAAAATGTTTTTGAATTGAACCCATGTCAAGCTTGGAAATTGAATTACGTTTCGGCAATTTTCCAAAAATTTAAGTTTTTCAAAAATTTTCGAGAAATTCAATTTCAAATGGATTTTAAAACTGAAACTTTAAATTCTTTTGATTTTAGAGGTGTCTTTTGGTAATGGTAAAAATGGGGTTCAGACTTCAGACGTGTTTTAGATATGAATCTTGGCTCGATTGAACTTGGTTATGTCATTAACTGTACACGGTGGCATACACTGTCAACACCCCCTCTATGATAACACACTGATAAACTGTGCAACACCACCCCCACCACTTTGTCTTTCAATATGGTTTTTAATGTATTGGTCACATTTGCAGAAAAATAACCAAACTGGAAATAATTGATTTCGGCTGGGCCATGACATAAATATTTTTTTTTCTTATTTCATCAATTTCATCCTTTGAGTTCAAACAAAACATCCAAAAATCATCATTTCGAAATCATTTTCATCAAAATTTTGACCGTTTTGATCAAATTATTCATTTGCTTGAGCTGCAAATCAGGATTTGACTCAAAGTTGTCTTTTGTATTCTGAAGTAGCATTTTTGTTTCTTCTTCTGGTTTAATCCGAATCCAAACTTCCATTAACCGAACAATAGTTTTCGATTCCGTTCTCCGTTCGCTACACCCGGTGAAATCCCATTTTAAGCTTTTGTTAGTTTTACTCCCTACTTGATATTGTATTCAATCCAGATTTTCGTCACCTGGTTTCCATTTATTGTAACCAGGGCTATGTGACCATCTTTGTCCGAGACTCTGAGTCTATGTTCGATGATAAACCTCATTCTGACTTTAGTGTCTGACATGCCTACGGACAATAAAACGAGAGCAGGTTCGGTCAGCACTGTTCAGCCCTTAGCTTTAAAAATTTTTGATTTGAATTTTTTTCCTATGATTTTACGTGTAAAAAAGGAATTTAAAAAAAGATAACCCACTATTATTTCTTTCCGCCTATTTTAGCAAGTGGGTTTAATTTGCAAATAAGACCAGGAATCCATGGCAGCAAGAAACAGATGCAGCATCTGAGATGCTTTTGGGCAACTTAAATTTATATAACTTATATTATTGATATCATAAATATTATATAAATTATTATATAGAATTGTTTATGAAAAGATTTCGGGGCTAAAGGATCTGTGACGAATCGCATCTGTTTTTTCGAATTGAATAGAAGAATAGGTAAAGGATAGGACTTTTATTATTAGAAATTCTTATAGTGGCCTATTTTCAATGGTTAAAGGATAGGACCATCACCTGAATAAGGCTCCAATATACAATTAAATGCA
>JACLAC010001608.1_pt1 | contig 17140 bp, 13 predicted proteins | sample 8027881 | NCBI WGS metagenome assembly JACLAC01 (sample SAMN15725517, study PRJNA655200) | protist metagenome | isolation source: fluorescence activated cell sorting (FACS) single amplified genomes of... | place: Spain: Blaines Bay Microbial Observatory, Mediterranean Sea | collected 2016-01-19
TAATTTCCTTCATAAAAATTTCAGATTATGGTGCACGACGTATCCACATCCACAATTTCCATCGTCTATTTTGCAAAATGCAGTTAAAATGACGATAGAGGCACCAAAAGGATTGAAAGCAAATATTTTAGGTTCATACGTAAACGATCCAATCAGTAGTCCTGAGTATTTGTCGTCCGTTGAAAAAGCGGTTGAATTTCGACGATTATTATTTTCGTTATGCTTTTTTCACGCCGTGGTACAGGAGCGACGTGAATTTGGATCATTAGGTTGGAACAATCCATATGAATTCAATGAGAGTGATCTACGAATTTCTATTAAACAATTGGCTATCTTTTTAGATTTGTATGACCGGGTTGAGTACAAAGCACTGAATTATTGCTTTGGTCAATGTAATTATGGTGGAAGAGTTACTGATGATAAAGATCGACGTTGTTTGATGACTATTTTAAAACGGTTCTTTAATGAAGGTGTCCTTAGCGATGATCATGAATTTTGCGAAAAATTACATACGTACAAAGCACCAAAAGATGGTGAACATGAGTCGTACATTGAATATATACAAACATTATCGTTAGTGACACCGACGCAAGTCTTTATGATGGATGAAAATGCAAATATGACAAAAGATCAAAATGAAACAAATAATTTATTGTCTGCGTTGATGAAAACACAAAAAGCTGGTGGATCCTCTGGTGGCGGGCAATCGCCTGAAGATATTGTATCGGCGTGGTGTAAACAAACCAAAGCAAAGTTAAAAGATGAGTTTGATATGGAATATGCATCTTTAAAGTATCCTGTATTGTTGGAACAAAGTATGAATACAGTTTTATTACAAGAATTAAATCGTTTTAATGGATTAAATGCCATTATAAAGAGTGGTTTAAATGATGTTGTAAATGCAATAGCCGGTATTGTCATTATGTCGGATGAGTTACAGGAAATGTTTAATTCATTTTACTTTGGTATGATCCCATCCGTATGGTTACAAACATCATATCCATCATTGAAATCTTTAGCGACGTATATATTGGATTACCTTGAACGATTGAAATTTTTTGAAACATGGGTAGATGAAGGTATTCCTGATTTGTTTTGGATTTCTGGTTTTTATTTTAATCAAGCATTTCTTACTGGAACATTGCAAAATTATGCTAGAAAATACAAATTTCCAATTGATAGTGTAGGATTTGACTTTTCCATGCAGCGAGGGACAACTGTTGATAAAAAACCGGAAGATGGTGCATATGTACAAGGTTTATTTTTAGATGGCGCTCGTTGGGATACATCGTCGCAGGTATTGGCTGATCCAAAACCAAAAGAATTATTTTCACCAACACCAATTATTTGGTTAGACCCGCAAAAAACAGCAGATATCAAACCGTTCCCACAATACAAATGTCCTGTATATATAACAAGTGAACGGCGTGGAGTTCTTTCTACAACTGGTCATTCAACTAACTTTGTTATGTACATTAATTTCCCATCCGATCGTTCTGAAGATGAATGGATTGAAGCGGGTGTAGCGTGTTTGTGTCAGTTGGATTAAGAGAGGGAGGGAGAGAAAAGGGTGTAAAAGGAAGTGGTGTTAAAACAGTGTGTGAAAAGAGCGAGTTTAATTTCAGCCGTACCTCACAGCAGGCGTTATAAAAAAGTGCTGAAAATTGATAGTCTAAGCGCTATTTAAAACATTATACTAAATATATGATAGGGTTAGTATACAATTATTATACTTGGCTTTGTCCAGCCTAAATCACCTCCTTTTTCAGTTTCCAAAATACCTCTTACTCACTCAAATTGATAAAACATCAACAAAATAATCAAAAACGGATGGGAAATATCAAAATAAAAATCACGAGTATAGCACCAATAATTTTTGTTTCATTTATTTTTTGCTTTCTTTCCAATGTATTGAACCCATATTCAATGAAAATAACCCCAATACATAATTCAATACATTTTATACACTCATAATGATAAAAAAATATTAAATTTAATAATTTGGAATTATTATTATTATATTTCGTGTTATTTAATATCAAAATCAAAATTAAACATGGTAACAGGAAAGTGGCCTATAACTTTGGACTATTCAACTCTATCCAGGTAAGACAGTTCTTAAGTTGTTTATTATACCCCTAGACACTTTCTGCCTTCGATAGATGTACGGCAACGTATGGCAACTCGAGTTATACCATGTAGACGGATATCTATCTATCGAGGGTATATATATAATATATATAACTGTTTATAATGTAAATTAAAGTGTGTGTGAGTCCATTGACATGTTCACGGATAATGAAACTAAAAATATTAGAAGAGAGTGTAAAATATTGTACTTAAAGTATATCAAATTATAAATAATGCTGTGTAACACTAACTGATAGGAACACTATGCTATTCCCATGTATTTTCAGCACTATGTACGGCTGAAATTAAACCCGCTCAAAAGTACGAACTACTCGATATTCAAGTTGATTTTTTCTCTTAAGTCGCAATCGATGAGGTGTGACATATGGCTTGTAAAGAAGTATCAAATATAAAATTGTTATCATAATATACATGATGGTTAAAATCTAAGTTATAATATTTTTATACTTCTCGTGTTAAAGTAATATGCTCAATACTCAATCGCAAGAATAATTTGTTATCCTACTATAGTAAAGCTCTAATGCACCTCTGCAAACTAATACTCTACAAGCACAAGTATGTTTCTATCCTTCCGTGCGTAATCGTTGAACGCGCTGGACGTCGGGTTCATAATATATATATATGCATACGTATGTATTGTTGTACGAGTTCGTATGATACACACATACGCACACATTTTACCAAATATATGCACACTACACACACACACACTCCTCCTGGTCTGAATCAAAATCAAAACGTCCACATCTCACGACTTTCCTCCATTTTCGCTTTCTCATATAGATGATCTTGTATGAAATTATCATCTGCCATATGCATATTGTCATGAAGTGGAACTATATCATTTGAATCAAAGATATTATTTCTATCATACGTACTTTTACCTCCAAAGCCTAAATCAACCGATGCTGTTGCCATTTCTTTTGCAGATAATCCACTGCTTTTAAATGCATCATTCGCATCGTATTTATCAGCACTTGGACATTTCCCCCGATAATATTTCCATGCTTCTTGTAGTTTACCAACATAATATGCTACTTGGCCATTCCCATTATATCTGCTAACTAATTTTTTCCAATGAACTTGATCTTTCGCACCATCAGCACTTTTAATTTGACGTGCGCTTATAGCTGCTTTTGAACCCCAACTCAGATCACTGAACCATAATATTAATAATTGTAAGGAAACATCTTCTGGGTTGTTTTCAAATAATGCCAATGCTTTATCAGGATTTGAATTAATACCACCAAGCAAATATCCACCCATAACTTGAAATAATCCGTAAGAAGTTGATTTAATAGCTGCTTTTTTATTTAAATTATATGCTTGTTTAAATGCTTTCGCACCACCTTCCGCGCGTATACGTGAAAAACTATCACCTTTTTTAATAGTACAGGGTATTTTGTTACCATTTACTTTGTCAATAATTTTAAATTTATGGCATTCAAAACGTATGGCAGACGCACTACCGCCACTTTCTACTTTAATAAATGCCATTAATGTTGTAATATCAATTTTTAAATACTTCGCAGCTGGTCCAACGAAATCACATTTTTTTTTTAATTTTTCTTTTTCCCATGCTACTTTTGCTGTAGCAGTAGATGGACAACATACTTCATTTCCAGAACCACATTGACCACGTACCCATTCATGTTTGCATGGACCAGTGTTTTTTAATCGACAAATACCTTTACCACCTAAACATTTCACATTATTAGCAAAACGTAAATTATTCCATCGATCAATTGATTTTGTATTATATGGACAACATGTCACGGAGTTACTTCCTGGGCACTGTCCTGAAACTGTTATATAAGTGCATTTTTGTCTTGCTGAATCAATACAATGGCCATGGCCAGCTAAACATTTGACATCAGCACAACATGATAAACCATTGCCACATTTACTTTGACCTTTTGGTCCTGCACGATGGCGGTCATATGATGCTCCAGCTGAACGTGCATGTCCATCTTTATCAATAACAGTTAAGAAACATTCAGCTTTCGTTGAACATGCACCATCAAATGTTTTCGTATCATAATCCAAATTACATGTAGGTTCTAACTTTTTCTTTTTAAATAAAATTTTTTCTTGTTTTTCCTTCACATTTTGCTTTGTCTTCTTTTCTTCCTCTTCACGTACTTTTGCAAGTGTTTTTTCAATTGCTTCTTTTTGTTTCAATTGTCTATCTTTATTATTATCATTCTTTCCTAATAATTTATCCATTCCCCATCTTCTGTTTATTGTTGTTCTTTTTTCTAACGCCATTATAAGATTATTGTTGTTGTTGATTATTATTAATGTTATAATTAATAACAAATAACAACATATTATTGTTAGTTTATACATATTTGTTAGTTTATATTCGTATTGTTTCTACTATTCTTTTTTTTCTTTTGTAAATGTTCTAATATAGATAGTTCATCTATCGTTTACTTTGGTTCATTCAGCTCATATATATTTTCGCCCCCTTTTTGTGTCAAAAAAATATGATGCGATCCGCCTTCCTGTGGGCTTCCGCACTTCCGCCTTTTGGCTGGCCTTCCAGCCGCCTTCTGGCCTTCTGGGCCTTCCCAGCCTTCCGCCTCGTTGCATTTTTTTTAATTTCATTAATTTCATTAATAGAGGCCGATTAGCTATATTTTTTTGAAAAAAAAAAATGATGAAAAAAGGTTTTTTTTTTCAAATTAAAATATTAGTATAGGCCAATACTTATAGATGTACATATATATACTTCTTTTATATGTTAATTATTACTTATATACATGTATAGTAAATACATGAGAGAGAGACAAAAACAAAGTAGACGAATTATATTTATAATTGTATATATATATAGTTATTAAGAACATTCATCATATTTGTTAGTATATATACATGTTATATACTGGTATATCATTTAGTTAATTGAATAAATAATAAATTAAAATATATTTTGATCAGTAATATTTGTGTGGGGGGAATAGACAATATAACGGCAGAGATAACTTTAATACAACATAAAAAAATTAATAAGTCATTGATATATATATATATATATATATACAACATGAGTGGAATACCATTAATAGAAGAATTCCGTGGTTTATTAAAAGGATATTATCGTTTAGCGTTGAATGTAACGGAACCAACGATATTCTTTTCAATCATTGTGGCATGGGTCATGATGTTTTTCCTTGTCCCGCATATATATGGTAAACGAAGAGTAGGAACGAAAAAAGCAATGATAAAAATATGGGGTTATTTTACATGTATTGTGTCCATATTCTTCGTCGTGCTTGCAAGTACAAAAATTCCAATAACAACAATAATGCAACGTAATAGTTTTTATCGCATAGATTGTGTATTCTCACCTAAAGGTGGCAAACAAATAGGTACTTACAGAGATTGTGATTATACAGCTGGTAAATTTTGTACAAAGGATCAACCATGTACACCATGTAATCTTGATGCAGATTTAGATAATCATGTACGTGCACGAGTTGCGGAACAACGTGCCTGTAGATCATGCGATTCAAGTGGTTTATTGGAAAATTGCAACTTTACAGAGGATACAGGGCCATATTGTATTTACAAAGGAAGAAGACATCCAATAATCAATACATTATATCCTGCTTCATTCACAGATTTTCAAGTCAGGCCATGTCATACATGTTGTATGAAACCAGCTGTCTATGATTATTGTTATAACGTGACAATGGAAAGAAACGTTACGAGGATTAAATATACGAATATAACAACTATCATTTATGGTAATAATAATAATACTAGTCCTGCAACAACATCCACTAAAGTAGCTACAACAACAAGTGCGGCTACTACAACTACCGCAATAGCGACAACATCAAGTACAGGAACAACCACCGCCACAGTAGCAACAACAACAAGTAATGGAACAACCACCGCCGCAGGGGCGACAACAACAACTGCGGGAGCAACCACCGCCACAGTAGCAACAACAACAACTGCTGGAACAACCACCACCGCAGTAGCGACAACAACAACTGCGGGAACAACCACCACCGCAGGAGCGACAACAACAAACGCTGCTACAACAGTGACTACTACAACAACAAGTAGCAATAGTGGCACTACTGGTATTACATATATTGTAAAAACAATAAATGAAACATATCTTGAATTAATAAATGATACGTATTTACCTCATTATAAAATATGGTATGACAATGAAACAAATCCATGTCGTATCGCGGTTAAAAAAAAGCAAACCAATAATGTAATGACCGCTGCCGTTACAATAACTGCAACTCCAACAACTACCGCAACTCCAGTAATAGTAACAAGTACTACATCGTCGAATGTGGATAATACAACAACAAATACGAACGCAGGAGCAACAACAACTGCAGCACCAACAGTAGTAACAACAACTACTAGTAATAACAATAACACAACAATAAATACGACCGCAGCAGCTGCAACAACAACTGCAGCACCAACAGTAGTAACAACTACAGCAACGAGTACTAATGATACAGCCAATAGTAACAGTACAACCAGCGCGGCTACAACCACAAACGCTGCTGCTACGACTAACGCAGCTACAACAACAAACGCTGCTGCTACGACTAACGCAGCTACAACAACAAACGCTGCTGCTACGACTAACGCAGCTACAACAACAAATGCACCAACCCGTTTATAATGTGAGAAAGGGAGACAGGTTAATATTTTTAACTATTCGCACGAACTCAATCATAATGGAAAAGGGTATCATACGAGACTAGAGAGGCATATCATATTGATCATTAAATGCTTTTTAAAAAAAATATGATTATATGCGTGTGTGTAAAAAGAAAGAAGAAAGGCAAAGGGTGGCTGCATAGACTGGGAGATGCCGTGGACTTCTATCAAAAATACAGTGTCTCCTTGAAGAGGGAAGTACCACTGTGAAGCTAAACCGAGATGCCATTTTATCAAATTCAATATATTTTAATATCAAAGTTATTATTTGTATGATACGAGCGTAAAAATATTTTTGATTAATATCATATACGTATATATATATATATATTATATTAAATACTCGTACGACACGCGTATCATTTTTTAATTACGAATCGTCGCACCAGATTCCATGCAAAAATTATCTCCACAATCTTTGACATGCTTGATATCGCTTGACCTTACTCCGTTCAACTCCATTTCCTTGTCGGCGTATTTTCCTTCAAAAAAAAACGTTACAACATAATTTCTTCCTGCTTTGAAGGCGCTCACTTTACCATCACCAGTTGGCGTGGACCCGACGTAACCATACTTGGCCATATGATATTCTCGGTACTTTTGGCTCGGGTTCGCCTGATTGACTCTCCACGGCCCTCTCACTGGATACGTTTGGCCATGGCTGACAGATGTTGGCGTAACAAAATGCACTTTAAATGTATCCCATCTATCACCAGTGCCCACCGATTACTAATTGATCATAATTTAAGTGAGGGGGTATGTATTGATCTAACGGTACATCACTTTTGGAATCGAGTTCAATATGCCTCTTTCCCATGTTCCTTTCCCTAGCATATATATCTTCCAAAATAATATATCTTCTTCCAAAATAAAAGCAACAACCACAGCAAACGAGGCAGGTACCAAATACACCAAGTATTCCTCCTACTAATGCCCAATTAGTGGGAGGTGGAGGGCACTCCTTCGCTGGGGAACAGCATTCTGATTTTAAAATCCTCTCCGAAGATGATTTAAGATTTGTTGAATCTACTACATCAAAGTCTAGCGCGAATTTAAGCATCGTCTCAAAAATATTGAAGTCACCACCAAATCCATTGTTCATATGGAAACCAGGATTTGTGACAAAACTTGCAACATTGGCAAATTCCATATTTTTGAAATTAAACTTCGTTATGGTAGCGAACGAACCTAATTTTTCAACAGATTTTTCTGGCCAATTAAATTTTGTTTTTTTTTGGAGCAGCTTGATATTAGCTGACAAAAATGTGTGCATAGACTCGTTATGTGATGCAAGGGCACCTAATGCCGGTGAGTATAAATTATGCAATTTGCCTGCTGTTCCAATTGGGACAATTCCATCCCCATCCGTGGTTGGGGATTTGCACCCATACTGTTTGCAGTCAGGTGTAGGAGTTCCCGCGCCTGATGTATAAATGACACGCATAGATTTTTGGGGGTTGCAACGAGCACGACCTAGCAAGCCTTTGTAAACATTGTTGCTCATACCAGCAGCTACATTTACCATTAGCGCGGTAATCATACCAAGACCTGGATATTTTGGATCTCCCACATGACAACCTACACGTTGTGTCATAAGACCACCGTTCGATGTTCCTCCAACAATAACTTTTTCGATTTTTGGCATACTTGTAGATTTCTCATTAATAAGGGTCTCAATAATGTGGTTTATAAATCCTACATCATCACGATACTGAAGCGGGTCATTCGGGTTGTTATTTTTCTTTCTATCTATCCCCCATCCTGGCGAAGGCGAGCGCCCGTCCTCCCAGTGATAACCTCTCCCGCTCAATAGTTCTGTAGCGAGGGGTGATGGATACAAGGACGTATCACCTCCACTGTCCACTAGGCCAGATGGATATACAATCACAAACCCTGTTGGTGCATCTGTCTTCATTTGTGTTGGTTCACAAAGATTTCCATGCAAATCTTTGTACCCATTTGATTTTCTGGACTCATAAAAATACTTGCACGATGCTGTATTTTTTCCCCATGTCTCTTGTTGTCCTGTAGAATACTTATCTAGACGAAAATTGCCCATTGCAATAAGCCCATTCACGTAACCTCCATGGAGATAAATAACAAGAGGTGCACTCTGCTCTTTCACTTCTTTGGGTACGAAGACATGAAAGAAACGGCTATAAGTTTTGCCGTTGAATACTTCTTTTGACTTATACATGTATACAGTACCACTGTTGTCCAAGGGCCACATTTTATCACACTCTTGTTTCGTCGAGTAAATACATTTTGCAACACTTTTGCATTCTAGTTCAAACCCATCTTTTTTTCCATGAACACGCGCAACAAAAAAACAACAACACAAAAGAATCAAAATAATTTTCATCCCACCGAAACAAACTTTATCGTATATTTGATTAGCAGCAACTAAGTGTGCGAGGAAGAGACCAAAAATCCCCACCGAAGAACATTATGATTATGTTATACAGTATATAATGTACACCTTCCAACTTTGTTTTAGCAAACATTAATAATAGCATCGATATTTGACATTTTAATTTAAGCCGTATTGTGCTATTATTTGCCAAACTCTAAATTTATTATTTTTTTGTATTATACCAAGTATAATACTATTCGAAATCATCTCAATGCTGGGCCGTATTAATAGTAAGCAAAAAATTAGCAGGCCTTTTACTTTTCGTCCGTAGTAATAATTTTTTTAGAAGTTAATAAATAAAATAAATATTAAATATATAAAAATATATATTAAAAATATCAGCAGCAGAATCTTACAACCACTTTTTTACAGCTCTCATTGATTGGCTCCATACTTTTCCCCCAATTTGATTATCGATTCCCAATGGTGGATGTTCTCCTTCTCCACATACTAAATTATTTTCACTTTCTTCTTCCTCCTCATCCTCATCACCATCATCCATATCATCATCCATTTCATTATTTCCACCACCATTTGCATTCGTACGATCTAAACCACAACCAACAAATAAACCATTCTTATCACTAAAATATTTACCACCAACATTATTTAAATGATAACTAGTTGCTACATGAAATACTGCATTTCCACTATGTTGAACATTTCGTTGCAATGAAAAAGATGGAAATGAAATTGGTATATATGAAAAAATAGTTCGAAAAAACATAAATATATACCTCCATGGCCCATATCCAATTCTTCGTTGTTTCACTTCTGATGCGCCATCTTTAGTAGCAAACAATGTACTAGTTGAACCAGGATTAATAACATTGGATGTTACACGTGATTTACTAACAAAGGATCCAGCTTTCATCCGACGTTGTAATTCATTGCTAAAACTAATTTGTAATAATTTAGCCCTTGCATATGTTTCATCCGGGCGGCAATATTCTAAATTTGGACCATCGCTACTAAATAATTTTTTATTCCTATTGGTATGTCCATCACGTCTATTATAATAAGTAAATATATATATATATAATATATATAATATATATAATATATGTAAGATGTATGCGGTTAGCAGATTATTTTTAATATGATTTCAACATAAAGATTATTAGAAATGATACAAATAAACTTACATTAATTTTTTTCCATTCCATGCTTCAGCACAAGTCACATGTACGACACGTGCATTACCATGACTTTTTTTCATTGATGGTAAAAATAATTGTGTTAATAAAAAATGACTTAAATAATTAATTTGTACATTCCAATTATAACCATCATGTGTTGGTCCACAGGCAAATTTTCCTCCTTTTGTTCCAGCATTGTTAATCAAAATACTTATTGATTCATCATCAATATCATTTAAAACTTTTGTAGCAAATTTTTTCACTGATTTAAAAGCATTTAATTTTAACTCATATGATGTTATGGGATATAAACCTTCTGGAAGATTGTAATTTAAAGGTAGTTGTTGTTCCTTATCAATAATGTTTTCATTGTCATTATTATTTTCATCATCATCGTCATCTTCATCAAAGGTAACAATATTGCTTTCTTCTTCTTCTTCTTGATCATCGTTTTGTGTTTGTCCTTCTACAACAATGCGATTATTATTATTTTTATTAAACAAAACATTATGCCGTTTCAATAATTGTTGATTTAATATCATTTCACTATTTGTTATATTTCTTGCACCTACATATACTCTTGCACCAGCTAATGCTAAATTAATAGCTACCTCACGTCCAATACCATCCGTACCACCCGTGACAACAGCAATACGTCCATCTAAATCAATATTTGTATCAATATTACTCATAGAGGAACGCATTACATAGTCTCCTACATTGATAAAAAAACCAAACATTGTAAATGCAAAAATACCCATACCTATTAAACGCGCTAGCCATTGTTCACACCAATCTTCTAATTCTTTATCCTTCTCATTTTCAGATTTTGGCCTCCAAAATCTTCCATCTTTATCTTTGTTTGTATTCTTTTCCACTGAATCATATGTATAAGATTTACTATTGATTTTGGTTGGTTTCTTACTATTATTATTGTTGCTATCTTTATTGTTGTTATTAATTCGTTGTCTTATTTTATTATTTTTCGGCATCTTTATTTATTGTTGATGTCAGTACAATGTAGCAATAATAGCTTGCAAAATATTAAATTGATAAATTTATAATAATGTAAAATAGCTTTTGCAAAAAAGTGTGATATATGTGGGTATTGTTAAATGGAAAAATATAGACGGCTGAACAATTCAATGATACAATAAGTTACAATGTATGCATTAATGTAGTACAAGTAACTATAACAATTGTTTCTTTTTTCTTTTTTGTAGTTATGTCTTTTGAAAATTAGTATATATAAGTATGTACACTTACACTATTTGAATTTTGAATATTAATTATTAAAAAGCTGAGACCTTAAATAATAACAATTTGTGATATGTCCTATGTAATGTATGTAGTCTACCAAGCTTATCAACGAGAAGATTCCTGAGCAGCTGAGCAGCTGATCAGTTGCAAATCAAGGACAGGTGCTATAGATAGTGTTATCTTATATTTTTAGTCTACAATATTTTCCACTGCAATGATATTCCCATATTATAATCTCCAAGAAACTCACACTGGGGCACAAATAACTTATAGATTTAACATATTATCTACGGGGTACATTTATATGTATACATGGATATAGATTTAGTCGTCTAGATAGATGGTGAGAGAGAGATAATAGAATAGTATAGCATATATATAGAGAGATAGATATAGAGAGATAGAGAGAGAACGGTTGTACTCGATACATCAAGCATGGGTTTAACACCAGAAGAAAACAATTCAAATGGAAAATTAGCAGCGTGGATAGGTTTAATTGGATTTATTATTTTAACCTTGATAGCTTTATATCGTCTTTATATTCAATTTCACTCCTTGTATAAATTATATTACAAAAAAGCAACACAACCATTATTGGTGCGTGAAACGGCAGTGATATCATCCGGTACTAAATTACGACTATTGTTTCATGTCTTAATGTTGCTATCGTTTGCTTTGGAACTACCACAATATTTTGCATGGGTAACAAACCCAAATATTAAAATTAATATTCATACAAATAAAAATAAAACATTATTACTAATGATGGGTGGTGATAAAAATATGCCAAGTAAAAGGATGAATTTATTTCATCCAGATAAAGATTATTGGGTAAGTTTATATCCATGTCATATGTGTACATTTGTTACTTTTTTCAGTGCGTTTACAATTGTTATAAATGAGTGGCATAATGTAGCAAATCCAGTAGAAAGTGTTGGGGATGAACGGGTTAGGCAAATACGTGAACGTTGTTTTTGGAAATTTTTAATGATATCTGTCAATGTCATTGTTTTTTTAGGTATGTTGGTAACAATTGTCTTGTTGGAAGAAGATATACAAGAAGGTTCAAAATTTCAAGAAAATACATTTTATAAAATTGTAAGTACATACAAATAAATAATATTTGATTCCAATCAATTATGTATATAAATACACATTCTAACACATACTACGTATATATTTACAGTTTATGGTATGTATAATGATTACACAAATGATGTTGGCATTTATGGCAATCATTTTTGGTTTGAGTTTAATGAATCGTATACAAAGTGTAGCTGGATATCAACAAAGTAACAGTGCACAATTTAAAGCAATGATGTGTCGTTTGGTATCAATTATGAGTCTTTGTTTTGTATGTTTTAGTGCACGTGTTTTAGTTATTGCATTTAATACATTTTTAAAACATTGGGGAACTGGTCCAAATACAAATGTTTTTTTATTATTTCTTGCATTAGATAGTTGGATACCAGTATGGATACCAGGTTCAGCATTATTATATTTAATGCGACAAACACCAGAGCAACGTTTTCGAAGTTCAAGGCCATCGCATCCACGTTATAATGGAAACGGTGATAGTCGATTTAATTTAGATGATGATGACGATGCGTTAGATGAATATAGTAATGATTCTGGAATGGGTCGTAATGCTGTTAGAGATGTAATTAATAATAAAACATTTGATTGAGAGTATATCATAGTTTGTACATTATGATAGTTTATAACAGCAGCATGAAGAAGAGAGCGGAGACACACACGAGATTAGACTATTTACGTGTGCTCGTATTCGTACGAATATATTCAGAAACGTAAAAACAAGATATATATATAAAATATACGCGTAATATATACTACACGTATATTTTTCATATAAACATGTACATATTACACGTGTACAAACAAAATAAAAATCTCTTAATAAACTTTTCTCTCTTTTTCTTTTTTAAAAAAAATAAACTATGACACGCACATACTTCGCACATCAAAATACAATCTCTCTCTCTGTACACACACTATGATAAAAAAGAATTTAATTTTATATCATATTGATACACTAATATATCATACCATATATATATTATACGTAATTATCTTCTGTGTTTGCATGTGATCATACAATAATTTATCTATAAATAATCCAACTTTTTAGCTGGTAATTGATATGCATTTGCACGCCCACCTTTGGCCGCAGCTTTTTCGTCAAGAGTTTGGAATTCTTGTTTAAATAACATGTAAATACCGGTAAAAAAGATAGGTAGCCAAAAAATAGCTTTTGGTGTTGTATTTGTATCAAATGTCCACGTCTATATGAAGATTACAGTTAGTTAATGTCTTTGTGTATATTTATAATTGTATACATAAATATGTAGAAGAAAATCATATACCTATGATAATGTTAGTGTGTGTGTATATATATATGTACTTACTTTATGTGTATCCTCACGTAAATTATTCCACTGTTCAATATGTCCAGATTTTTGCACACCCATTGCACCACCAAACGAACGTATTTGCATTTTATTTGTATTTTTTTGTAATGCGGATACTTCACGCTTTGCTAAATGAACTACGGACCTAATCATGTTTATATATATGTATATAATAAATTATTACTAAGTATACTATATTATAACAATATGTTCCAACAAATATAATATATGATATTCAATTATATCACTTTTCTTTAATTAAATATAGTATTTATAATATGATTTCTTTTCGTTATATTTATACAGAGTATATATCATGTTCATTCATTTTTCTATTCTTGTTTTGTTTTGGAGGATTATTATTATTTGAACCATTTTAGTATAACTTATATCGTAGTGTTTTGATAGGGACTTTGTTGGTCTACATGTAAAAAAATACAACAATCATAATATTCTACCATTTTCATCATGACAATGTGGTTAAACCACCGTAAATATTTACATTTTGACATCCTTGCAACTATTCAGTACCGTAATTGCAACAACTGCAGTAGCATTTTGTGCCTCATCTGTGACTAGATGCCTGTACTTTGTCTTTGCACGCTCCAAATAAAGTTGTACCATTAAACTGCATGCATTGTCGTTTGTGCATATGATGACAACCGGATCTTTGTTTTTGAGGAGTTTCGTTATGCAGTCACAGCAATACTGATAATGCCAATCGCCACGTTCAGTATCTTTCCAATAGTAGTACCTATCGCTCATCATGTAATGGATGGAGTGTTTATTCTCCTCAGCATCATAATTAATTCCCGCTTTCCACGCATCAAACCGTGTTACTTTTCCTTTCAATACTTTAGCAGCTGACAGTCTCTTGCATGCTTCTTTACATGCCAGATTTGTGGCACAAGTAAATATCGGAATTGGCTATATTTGATCGGGTATATGGCTATATTTGACATAATCTCAAATATCACACCCTGTACTTCGCTATCATTTTTACTATTTTGAAAAGCTTGCACCAAAATATCAACATACAAGCACAACGTAAAAGTTTTACCTGTCCCAGGTGGACCAATGAGTGCAAAATTTCGTGGTATTTTTGATGAAAATAATTTCACAAGAAAATTCATTTGACAGTCATCCAGTGTTGTTTTATTCAGTGCATCTGCGATGTAGTTAAGTCTGTCCGATCCAATACAAAATTATTGTTGTACAACACGCTTTCCCTTGGTGTTAACAAATCCAAAATTACAAGATTCATGTTTAGACCCTCGGTTTGCAATAGTCACAGTTGGTTGCTGCAGGCTTTCCGTTGCCGCTTTGCATTTATGACATTTATGCCGAGATTCCGCATCGTCACAGACTCCAACAAAAAAGTGCAAAGGTGCTCATTGCATTAACAACAACTCATGAAAATGATACACAACAACAACTTGATCTTCTCAAAGACCAGTTGCGACAAGAGAGTGCAAAGGCGCTCATTGCGTTAACGACAATTCATGAACATGAAACGAAACAACAACTTGATCTTCTCGAAGACCAGTTGCAAGAAGAGAGTGCAAATGCGCTCATTGCATATTGTTACTGGACGAAATAGAGTGAGCTGTAAAGACATATTATGGCAACAATGCACCAGATATTCAATGAATATATATGATTCAAACATTGGATGCCAGTTGTGGATTTCGTCTGGGAAATTGAAAAAAAATAATATGAACTTATTTTATTTTTTCGAATCTGGTGGTATTGATGGATACACAGTATATAAATGGACCACAGATCTTATGATTGTAATCGGTAACTTTGGAAAATTTGTACATGCCACTACTGGAATGATAATAAGAACTTGTGAATATGAGAAATTACAGGATGTGTTTTATTTTCATGTTCCTGTCAGGGTATCATATTAGCATTTACACAGCATTGTATTATCTATATTATTATTTTCAATAGTAATTAGTTATAATTGTTACAATACCACCGAGAAAAGGAACGCAAACTGGCAAACTGGCAAACCGCCATAAAAATTCAATGGAAGATTTGGATGGTGAATCACATTCTTCGTGCACCATTGATCAATAAAAAATCCAATAAATAATTATAATATAAATAGATTAAGATGTGTGGTGTGATATATTGTAAATACCATAGGGGAAGAGTAGTTGTAAATTGTGATATATATATATATATCCAGACGATGACGACTGTTTCTGCTAATTTAGTTATAGGAAATGTTGTAGAAATCACTACTTCACAAAATGATGTGATTAAAGGGGAAATATTTGCTTTTGAAGAAACAACTGGTGTTGTGATTTTACGTAAGTAATGCCTATATGTATATATATACACACACTTCTCATAAAATATAAATGATGATAATAGTGGTCCCAGCATTATGATACTCAATTCACAATAAACACATGATTCATGACCATTTTCTGATCTATTTTATGGAATACATATCATACAAACATAATAATAACTAACCAAACCAACATATATATAGATGAAAATCGTGAATATACAACACTAAAAAAAAATGTTAGGATGATAAATCAGCTTTATATAACAAGTGTAAAATTGTTGAAACAAGGCAATGCTACCTTAGAGCTATTGCCAGAATTTGACCTCAAACTAGGTGAGGAAAGATACAAAGAAGCTGTTAAACGAGTAGAAGAAAATGATAAAAGTATACGTGAAGGTATTACAGATGAAGTACAAGCACTATTTGACTCATTAGCAAAACAATATAATTGTGAATGGAGAGGGGAAAATAATATGATTCACATGAAAGATTTACAATTAGTCGTTGAAGCACCATATAAACCTGAAAATTGTACAGGGAATGATGCGCCAGCATTAGAACATTTAAAAAAAGTATTAGCTGGCATGAGATCAAAATTAAATATGGCATGATGAATTTTGCTTGAGGTATCATATGAATTTTGGATGGTTGTGAACTTGTGTTATTACATATTAATTACAAGGTATTACAGTAAAATAATTTCCTGTATCATAAAAAAAATATTTTTTTCAAAAAA
>JACLAC010013386.1_pt1 | contig 17137 bp, 12 predicted proteins | sample 8027881 | NCBI WGS metagenome assembly JACLAC01 (sample SAMN15725517, study PRJNA655200) | protist metagenome | isolation source: fluorescence activated cell sorting (FACS) single amplified genomes of... | place: Spain: Blaines Bay Microbial Observatory, Mediterranean Sea | collected 2016-01-19
AAAATAAAAAAAAAATATAAAAAAGGAAATACAATGCAAAGGCACAACCCCCTCTAATTCCGTATCCCATACGTGCAGTATGGACAAATAAAAATGAAAAAATGAAAAAAAACTTTAAAAAAATAAAATTGAAAAAACTAAAGACATCAATTTCGTTTTATTTCATTGCATTTGTATGATGTAGTATGGGCATTTCACATACAAAGAAAGATCTTGGCTCAGTCGTGCGCCGGGGACATTTGGCCTTATTCTTAGTTACGGCGCGTGGCGCTGTCGCATCGTGATGATGGACATAAATATTCTTTTCAACCCGTCCTCGCATATATTAATAATAAATAACCATACTACTCGTACATATATTATTATTATGATTTATGATTGACAAAGTAGTATTCACGCTCGACGGCCCGTACATCATCAAAATAATGCGTCCAAAAACGTTGCTCGGATTTCATCTTTTTATCCCCTATTTCATTCACTTTGGGTCGTGGGATAGACCCTGCATTTATTATTTATATATAATTGTCCCAGGACTCAGGCGCGAAAGGATGAAAGAAAGGATGAAAAGGGTTCAATAAACCAATTGGAAGCGTCACATAGGATTGACCCCCTACTGGAAAATGTCCCAAATGTCCCAAATTCTGGGACATTTTGGTATAGAATATGCACCGACTTTATTGTTGAATTTTTAAAATTCAATTATTGTCAATAATTGTCAATTGTTTTATATATTGTTTTTCTCGTCCCGCGTTCCAGGGTAATTGTGGCCTCGTTCCCAGTGGCAGCAGAAGGACCTGGCACGCTCTCACCATATCACCATCGTCCGGCGACAAATGCTCATTCGAAATGAATGTATTACTATTCACTTTTTCAATTTTCACAAATCAGCTGTGCTTTGCGCAAAACTGCACGCTTTGTGGGAGCGCGCGCCGCAGCGAGAGCAGTCAGTGTCACTGGACGACTTTGCTTGCATAATATAGTTTTTCTTTGCGACGGGGGACAAAATCATGAATTTGAAACAGCGAATCCACAACTTTCGAGTACCATTGGGTCCTGGCGGAAAGTTGGTGATGGGGGCCATCTATTTTGGGGTGCCGCTGTACGTGGGTTTGGAAATCATGGACTGGGCCAACTCTCGGTCGGAGGAAAAATGGAAGGATGCAGTCGCTGGAAAGACAAGAAAAATGGGAACGGTTACACTTCCAGATATGGAAGAGCGAAGGAAAGCAGCAGAGGAACTCGCTGCATTTGTAAAATCGCAGCACGAAAAGGGCAAATAGATGCCTATTTCTGGTGCAACGACGCCAATTTAAAAAAAAGAGAAAATATATAAAGCATGCGCAATAGCTTCCGCAGCACTGTACATAACGAACTAAACACATAAACAAAGAAATATTTATGAACAAATACTTATACCTGCGCGCGTCGGCGCAGCGCGCACGCGCACGCACATACGAACGTTGCATATGAAATCAGGACGAGTGCAGCTTGCGATGACGACGCCGCGAGAGTGTCGATAGAAATATTGACAAGCCCAGTGAGGAGATTGGCGCCTACAAACACAAGTAGCATGCTCGCGTTGACGCCCTCGATGACTGGATCAGCATCAACGGGCGGACCGCGTGCTTCAAGCGTTATCGCTATACCGATTATTACCATGGCGACGGAGATTACCCACACGCCGTATGCGGCATTCGAAAGGCGGCGACTGATTTTTGACGAAAGCACCCCAGATAAGAGCACAAGTGCGATTGCATACACCCAAAATTTTGCAAGAGGGCGCGCGCGAAGGGGGCGAGGCGCGCGTGAATGGTTTCCAAGAGCGCGTCGGGTGCGGAAAGAAATGCGGCCGACGAACGCGCCGCAAAAGTGGAGCGCTAGAAATCCAAGCGAGCTCGTCGCGCCCTCCTTGTTGCGGGCAAGCAACGACGCATCTGGGGGAAGACGAGCGTGGTCCATGAGCACATACGCCTGCAAATTTTCTAACGAGAGAATCAGTTCGTAGACGGCGTAAAGAGCGAGGCCCGCAAGTCCGGGTCGATCCAAAAATATGCGAGGAAAAACGTAACAGAGCGACGATGAAGATACAGCGACCACTACCATCGTGAAGAAAAAGTTCCAGTGCTGTCCGTACTCTGAAACGTGCTCCTGGTAGTCAATTGTTTTCAAAGTGAACAGACGCAGCAGGCCGAGCGCGACGAGCGGCGCAGCCTTTCGAAGGAGCTTGCGAATCGACATCGACGACGACGACGACACCATGCCATTAGCAACAACAAACGCCCCAACGCCCAAATCCATGAGGCCTGTTCCAAAGGTTTCTGTTTTTGCCAATCGACGGGGAAACAAGTGGAAGTCAACCCCGAGGATGGAAATGACAGTGTATAGCATCATCGTCGACCGAAACGTCGACATAAAGTATGGCCTTTTCGTCGTAGAATGGAGTTTTGTGCGTACCTTGTTCCAGCAAAATATATGTGCGCACAATGCGGCAGAAGCAACGTAAAAGGGGAGCAGAATTCCAGGGAAAGATACGACAAGTACAAGAAACGTCGCGACGATTGCCGCTCGAGCAACATCCTGGAGCGGCAGCGTTGACACGAGGAGTGAAACTTGCCACGAAAACAGCGGCAGTGCAGCTACAATAGCCAGAACTTCTCCCTGCGTCGTTCCGCTTAGCCCAGTCACAAACGCCTCCTTATCCAATTTACTCCCCGACATTTCAACAGTATCTATAATATATACAACCAACCACCTACCTGCAGGAAGCGCATTTTCCAACCGCGCAACTTTCACAAAGTCAGTAAATATAATAAAAGCAAAAATGATGCGTCCATTTATCTGCACGCCTCCTCGCTTTCGGTATATAATAATAAAAAGCATCCTTCTCAACGTCGTTAAATATCCTTCCTCGTGTATTAAATAGGCAACACCCGCCCACTCGATTAAATTATTTATTTATTTTTTATAAAAAAAAAAACGACTATTGTATCATTGACAAACAACGTAAATAGTCTCAACGGATCTATTTAGGCAAGGTCGGATTTAATTAATTTTTACAAATTACAAATAAATAACTTGAAAAAAAAAATAACTAGTAGGAATTCGTTCGCATAATAATAATAATAAATGCGCATCGTACGATATGAATGATGACGCAACACGTGAAGCGTCTATTATTTTTGCATCGTTGAACGTTGCAGTTTTGTTTTGTTTTGGCACTGTGGAAAAACGTGAAAAAAAAATATGTCGCTTGAGGGCGACGCAGCGACGAGCTCGTTTGCGTACCGAGCGCTGGAGCGCGTCGGTGCGGATGCCAGCGCGGATGGTGAAGATATCCAGCGTAGTGATATGCAAGAGAAAGAAGTGAGAGTGTGCTGCGGAAGATATGTTTGGGACAGGGAAGAGTTCAAAGAGTTTTACACGCTCATGATTCCTACGCTTATGACTTTTGTATGTCGCATGGGTATGAACCTTACCGATCTCGGCTTTATCGGACACTTGCACTCTGACCCCCATTTTCCAGGATCAACAAGCAAGAACTTTCTTGCTGCTGGTAGCGTTGCACTTACCTGGATGCAACTCACCAACAACTTTTTGTATTCGGGAATGGTAGGAGCGCTTCAGACGCTGTGCTCGCAGGCGTTCACTGCAAACCCACGTCTAATGAACACGTGGCTCGCTATCGCGCTTGTGTGCACATTTTGTGCATGCATACCCGTCGCAATACTTTGGTGGTGGGCAGGTCCCATCATGTACGCAGCGCTCGGCGATACGTGCGACGAAACGTGCCGCGATTTGACTTCAATATTTGCGCGCTACTCAATCGCAAAGCTTCCTTTTAGCGTAGCATATGCGCAAATCAGCTGCTACTGCCGCTCAAAAAAAATTACTGTGCCGCAACTCGTGATTTCGCTGATTTGTCTTGGAGTTAATTTTGCGCTCAATTATGTAATGATTTATGGTATTGCGTTCGGAGGCGATCGTTCTACGCGAGTTATTGGAGGCCTCGGCTTCCGAGGGTCGCCTCTGTCTACGGTCATCAGCTCCATTATCCAGCTCCTCGCTTTGGTCGTCTACATGTTTGGGTACCGAAAAGTCCACCAAAACAATGCAGAGGGCGACGATATTCGAGGCAGCAACGAAAACGGAGAAGAAGAAGGTTATGTGTGGTCATTTCAGCGCGTTCGGCGATACTTGCGCTTGGGGTTGCCCTTGGCCGTGGGGGGGCAGCTGGAGGAAGCGCAAATCCAAATTGTGTCATTTCTCGCCGGCACGATATCCCAGACGGCGATTGCTACCCACAACGGTTTGCTCAACATTCTACTTTTCCTTACGGCGCTCCAGTGGGGTCTTATGAATGCAACCACGATTCGAACTGGCCACCACCTCGGTCGCGGATCAGTCACAAAATGCAAGCGCATTCTTGTAATTAGCTCCACTGTGGGCGTATGCATCGGCGTCACCGTCTCTCTGGTTTTCATCTTGGCGCGTAACGTTATCGGGAAACTCTACTCGGACGATCCTGGCGTAATCAGCATGACGGAGCCATTATGCTGGTTGGCAGGTGCTGGATACACCGCGCTAACTATTTTCTACGTCAGCATGGCGGTGCTGCAAGCACAGGGCCGAACGATGAGCGTCGCGCTTGCCTTTTTGGTCGGGGCTTGGATTGTTGGCGTGCCTTTAGCGTACGTCTTTGGGAAAGTCGTCGTTTGGAAGGGCGCTGTTGGCGGATTAGGTCTCCAGGGATTGTGGTACGGCCTTAGCGCGGGTTACTCTGTGACTTCCCTCATTGCAATGCGCTACGTGTGGGTTTCTGACTGGGATAAGCTAGCCGAAGATGCGCAAGAGCGGTGCGAGGTTTCGACGATCGATTAGATACTTACTTTTCTTTTTTATTTGTAAAATATTACTGATATCATCTATTGTACAAACACGCGACTTCATATTCACAAAAAAAATATCTTTCAGCCTAAAAACGCACTATCACTTTCGGCGAGGGCGAATGCAAGGACGAAAGGATGAATCAATAGCTGGTCGACTTTCGGTAATTCAGCTTCAGGTCGCCCTCGCAGTCTCTCCATCGCGTTTTGGCGATAAACTCGAGCTCGTGCTCATCTCCGAGCGCCTCTCCTCTGCACGACACCTCAATTTTTTCGGATGGCTGGAGCTCAAGCTTTGACGCCAGATATTTTTTCAGCTGGCCTATGCGCAGCTTCTTCGACGTTCGCAAGAACGGCTTTTTGAGAGACTTGAAGTCTCCACCGCCGCCATTTTCAGGTTCTTCTGGCACGAGCTGAAAGCTCATGTCGAGCGCTGCAGGGCGGCGCTTTGGCGCGGGCTCCCTATTTGATTTCGTGTCCTTCTGATATTTGCGCTTCAAGGGGATATTCCGCTCCGCGTAAAATATCTTTTCTGCCTCCTCATCCTCCTCCTTCGCCGACGGCACGAGCTTATCGACAAGGGTCTGAAGCCAGTGATCGGGCTTTGTCACCGACAGAGGCACCGGGCCAAGATTTAAGTTGCACTCAGGGCACGTATTCCCATTTTGGTGATAATGCTTAAATATGCAGCTCTTGCAAAAGGTGTGGAGACACTCGCTCACCGTGTGCGCTTCACGAAAGTATCCCTTGCAGAGACTGCACGTGAGGTGCCTATTTAACTTGCTCATGTCGACAGCTACTTCCTGCTCTTGCAACGTAGACGTGTAGCCGTCCGCATCCTTTTTCTCTTCGGCTGCTTTGATTTCACTTTCTCCCGCCTTTTCCTTACTAGGCTGCTCACTCTCACCTCCGTCTCCTTTATCCTTCTTCTCCAGGGACGTCTCTCCGTCCTGCGGCATTTTTCCACTCTGCTCCTTTTCCGCCGTCATATCTAAATTGTATACCTTGGTTACAATCAAGACGCAACAGAATGTCCAGTGCGCGCGCCAAAAGCAAATATATATGTAGACACCGCTCAACAGAGACGACGCTTGCTCTCGATCTAAATGACCTTCTGACCTTACGTACTACCACCTAAGCAAGCTCGGTTGTCCAAATTTGTCCAAATGCGATGAAGACACAGAATGCACCACTATCCGCTTCGCCTTCATATAATAAAAAGGAAACGGCCGCCGTTCACTCTCCCATTACCTCGTCGTAATTGTAATATATATAAACAACAACGATAGGTATAAATAAACCAGAAATTCTCTAACTAAATTAATATATATTTTAGTATAACCAAATTTGAGTGAACGCGAATATCGAAGCTTCTTCATTCATTCGCCTGGAGACCTCTGGAGAGCTGGAGTTTCAAAAATAGTACCGTTACCAAAATAAAGCGGTTACGAAAAGATGGAGGTTTTGCAAAAATAATAAATAATAAACATTCTTGTCTTCTCTTATAGTAGTACGAGTAGTACATAGTAGTAGTACTCGTATTTAGGTATTATAATATTATATTTAACATTTAAAAAAAAAAGGGGGGGAGAGAAGAGAGAAAATAATAATAAAATAACAATGAACATGGCGGACGGGTCCAAAAGCTTCCCCCTTTGAGCCGGTTGGACGGACGATCTTTGCATTGAAAGTGGATCGACTGCGCGTAATTTGATCCGGGCAGTGAAGATCTCGTAGTCCCTCGAGCTCTTTTCTATTTCGCATCCTTTTTCACGACGAGTGCATATTTTGACAGATGATCGTCTCTTGTTTATTATGGGGGCTTCAAAGGGGGATATATTTAGTTAAATAAGTACGCACTAATATATTATTATAATGATGCAGCAGTTAATTATTATATGCCTGTTCTCAGTGTACGAAAATAAGTGCCATTATTATTAAGTAGCGCGTGATGTGCGTTGCGCGCGCTGCGCAAAAACGCAAAACCGCCCAACTAACGTTTGCGTTTTGTTTTTTTATGTGAAGCGTAAGCAATGCTTCTTCGTTTTCATAAATTGTTGTTTTCTTTTTTGCTTTTCAATATATTTTCAAAGTAAAGTATGAAATCCGTTCGTCTTCTGTGCGCGTGCGCCATTGCCATCTCTGCTGTCTCTTTCGTTGCTGCTGCGGAAAGTTTGGAGAACAATCCGTGCTCGAAAAAGAAAAAGAAAAAATGGTGTAACAAAATTAAGGCATGCCACTTTAAGAATAAGAAATGTGGTTGGATCGCGGAGCCTTGCCGCGGTCTCAAGAAGGCTGCATGCAAAAAACAAAAGGGTTGCTCGTACACTTCCAAAAGATGCACGGGACCTTTTGTTCCGACTGTCCAACCGACGCCCCATACAAACCCAAACACCCAAACGCCCACAAGTTCGCCGACAGCTACCAAAGATGCCCCGTGCGCTTCTTACAAAAAGCAAGCGCGTTGCAGGCAGGAGGGTAGCAGATGCAAATGGAAAAAGGGATCCGGTTGCGTTCAAATGGAAGGTCCGCCTACCACAAAGCCGCCTACCGAGCCCAAAGCAAAGCTGTGCGGAGTGGTGAAAAGTAGGTTGGATTGTGGCAAGATAGCTGGATGCGTTTGGAAGCCCCACTCAGAGACGTGCGCGACAAAGTCCCATGCACCGTTCAAGAAACCCCTCCACGAGCAGCCCACTGCGGCAGACTTGGGACTCAGTGGTTCGTGCGCAGAAAAGAACGGAAAACTCAACGTGTGTGGCTTTGGTACGTCATGGAGCAAAAAGACTGGCAGGTGCGAGATGTCGGTCATTGGTCGAAGGCGCATCTCGATGGATCGAGACGACAGCAGGCCGCACAGGGGACACTTTGAGTCGAATGGGAGGCGGTTTCAGATTCGCCATCGTTACAAAGCGGACCTTCCCAATATTAACGTCGACATGGAGGAGCTGAGCGATGCATGCGTTGATTGGTCGCTATCTGAGGAGGTCGACGATGAGCTCGAATTCATCTCGCCTGTTCTCTCCTCTGACTACGCCGCTGCTAACTTTAGCGATGGACAAGTCATAGAGTGCCGAAGCAAGAGCAACAATGTAAATGCAAGCTGTGAAGTGGATGAAACGTGGCAAGACTGTGCGTGGATCATTGCTGAGGACGTTCAAAAGTACGAAAACGTCACGTGCGGCGCGCTAGCCGAGGATGGGGTTACCCTGGTAGACTCGCTTGATGCGGAGAATTTTGATGCGTGCGTTGACGCCCTCGGCGATACTGCATCCCACATTGTACACAACGGCTATGTGATGGCAAGGTACATGAAGTGGGATGGCGCATCGTTTGTGACGCTGGGTGGTGATTACGCTGTAACGACCCTCGAAGCTTATTCTGAGCATCTTACGACATTCACATTCACGATCACGATAAAGGGCAAAAAGTACACGTATACTATCACCATTACGCCCTTTCCAACAACTGGCGGGCCAACGCCACAGCCTTCGACGTACCCCACTACGTACCAGCCGACATTTGGTTTGTTATGGAATCAGGGGGATGGACACACGGAGCTATGGGGAACATCGTGCCATTTTGATATCGACGATAAAGTCATTTACGAACAGTTTAAAAATGATTGCATAAGATTATTTGCACTTGATTTTATGACAGAAGCTGACGCGGACGGTATGACAGAAATCGTGATGCCAAAATTACGTTGGACGTCTCAAAACATGAATTTCAGAAACATGCCAGATCTGGTGAAAATCGATCTGCCCAATTTTGAAACTGCGCGCCAGGACATGTATTTCTTCAATCTACCGCTGCTTTCGGAGGAGAACGTCAATATTCCGTTCAAGAACCCAGGGCCTGATGGCCATTTCAATTGGGATACGAGCCATGACGCTGATCTCCTCGTGCATAGGAGTATTAACGGCGTCTTGAACTACGACCACATTGGCGGGACGCTTGATATTCGAGAATGCGTCTTCAAGGATCTCTCATTCATGCAAGGTCTCTTCTGGGTGCAGTCAATATATATCATGGACAATCCAGAACTCGAATCACTCGACGGATTGGAAAATATTCTTAAGATGACAGGCACTGTTGTCATTATGAACAACCCCAAGCTGACAGATTTTCGGGCACTTGCAAAAATACCGAAAACGTACAGTCTATCGTCAAATTTTTGGAACAACTTTGGCGGAATGTGGATCGTGTCAGGAAATGGAGAAAATCCGCAATCGATCGATGAGTTGAGGGACTTGTATCCCAAAACGACGACACCCGATAATTTTCACAATTATCCAGGGTACCCCAACCTCCTCGTATACCAAAACAATGAGGAAGCGCCGGGGTTGTGATTGCTCTTCTCTGAGGATGCGATGATGATGATGTGATGACGTGCAGTGCGCAAAAGCATCGAGCTTTTTTTTCGCTTTAACGCGAAGTTGCTGAATCTTTGGTTTATGATTTTTAAATATTTCGTGATGCTGAAACAACATCATACTAAATAATAACGGTTTATGTGATACACGTATATATGCGTTTTACGACAGGAATGCTGCTATGATGTACTATTTACTTCTTTATTATTATTTTCTTAATCTGCAAATGGTTGCGCCTATTTTTTATTACGCTCTTTGGCTACTACTACTCTTTAAAAATTGATAAATGAGTATATGCTCTCTTTTCAATTTGTACGTTGATTTTTTTTTCGAACAATTGAGAGCGACATTGTATTTCATGGGCGATACAGTTTTTGGAAAGATTCTCCGCGGGGAGCTTCCCTGCGACAAGGTGTTCGAAGATGACAGGGTCCTCGTGTTTAAGGATATTGCACCAGTGTCGGATTTTCACCTTCTCGTCATTCCAAAAGGAGAGCAGATACGTGACGCTACACGTCTGCAGCCAACAGCGGAGCACATCGACTTGGTGAAGCACATGAACGAGGTGGGAAGAAAGTGTCTATTTGAGGCAGCTGGAAGGGACTTTGCTGACGACGAGTACTCTTTTGGATTCCATTGGCCTCCTGTGATATCTGTCAAACACCTTCATCTTCATTGCATTGCGCCGTTTAATTCTTCCAAGGTCTCTCTGTGGTGGCGCATTGCGTTCTGGCGATCCAACCTATGGTACCGAAGCGTTGACTGGGTTGTAGGCGACCTCGAAAAGCGCCGCGCAAAGTTGTCTGGAGCAAGCGGAAAGGTGAGTACTACGTCCATGAAGGTGCACGTTGCCCCTGTTGTATCTCTGCCTAACAATTTTCCTTTATGCGCAATCGATTTTATTCGCAGGGCTCTTCCGCGTCGCTCTGACCTTTGGATTGCCAGAGAAAACGCTGACGCGTGGTGCGCTGCGTGGAGAAAAAAGTTTAAAGATATCTCCTCCGATGAAAAGACGTGGAAAACGGCAAAGGGGGATGCAGATACATTTTTGAAATCTGGAAAGTCGATGGGGCAGGTACTAGAGTGGCGTATTTTGGAATTGCCTCCAAACAAAGTGTTTCCCGCCCACTCGCACGTCGGCCTCGAGTTTTATTATATTCTCGAGGGCACCCTTCACGAGAAGAAACTATTGGGCGAGCCCATTGTTCGGGAGTTGTTCATCGGAGGTGAGATGATCGACGCCCCCGATTACTCTGACGCTGCTGGCCCATGCCGCTACACGACGCGGTCTTTTAGAATGGGCGACTGCAGCATCAACGAAGTCGGAAGTTTGCATCAAGCCTTTACAAAGGAGGACGCGTGCATTTTGCTCGTGCTTGGTTGCGGCAAAATCTTACCAATTCCCCCCGAGCGCTTGCCTCCCGGAAACCCATTTTGCTGCGACGCCTCCTTGTATTCTACCAAACTGGATCTGTAGCCATGTTGCGTTTTGTTCATATTTTCTAAAAACTATTTAACTAAATAAAAAAATACATAAAATAATCATTGCGGGAATAGCCCCACGAGATCATCAGCGACAATATTTGCTCGAATACTCTTGAATACATTTTCGACAGTGTTGATGTTGTTGGGCAGCTTCTTATCGGGGCGGTGACGAAGGTACTTCCAACCACCACCTGGGCGATTCGTCCAGTCGCTCCACATGCTGCCATTCCCACCGTTCGCTGGCGGTCCGGGAGAGCTCCACTCCATATCAAATACGCACTCGGCTATAAATGGCGCACGCCCGTGAGTTTTGAGTAACTCCTCTTGCTTCGCTGCCTCGATGTGGATGTATCCAAAGTGCATGAGCTGCCCGGATGAGCCGCATTTGAGGGTGCAATACCGCCCCTCCATTTTACCACTTGCGTTCTTTAGGTAAACCACCTCCAGAAGAAAATCGACCGAGTTTAAGTGGAGGGGCTTCCATTTTAGAATAAATTCGCACGTGCCAATTTTGTACGGCTCGTCCTCGCGCGTGAAAATGAGTCCGTCGTTCTCGTGCGGCAGCGAAGGCAGCACCTGCTCGAGGACAAGCTTCACGTCCTGCTTCCTGTACATGTGCTTGATGCCGACGGTAAACTCGTAGTCGCCTCCCTGGTCAACGATGCCACTGGTACCAAACGGCGGCATAACCTCTCCGCGGACAACGCGCAGCCTGTCTGAGAGGGACAAATCGCCAACAAAGCTCCCTTTCACGCATATCGCGTCAAAGATGAGAAATGTCGTGCGCTTGCCTCCCCCGGGGACTTCGTCGAGCACCAGCTCTCCATCGACGAGTGTGCTCGGAAGCGCCGCGACAACGCTCGGAGCTATTTTTGTTGGATAAAATTCATACTTTCGATCCACAAAGAAGGACTCGCTCCCCTGGATCATGAGCAGAAAGCGCACGCCGTCGGTTTTTTCGCAAACTAAAAACTTCTTGCTCGACAGCTGCTGAATGTTTTCCCGCATGAGCGATATTGGCTGAGAGCCCGGGAACACCGTCGCGGTGCTAGCTTCCGCTAAACTCGCGCACGATCCGCGGAGATCTTCCACCTTCCCGCTGTTTGTCACTTTGGACGGGAGCACGGGCCCGTCGACGTCCCACTTCATACTTTTGAGCGGCGCGAAACAAAAAGAGAGGAAAGGGCGGATATTTTTTGATACGACATCAATTGTTGCATGAAAGCACTTTACATTAAAAAACAACGATAACATATTATTTATTTAAAAATAAATATATATGTAAAAATACGAATGAAATAATGCCCCTCACAGCCGTCGCTTGTACTCTGCCGCGCACGCCTCCTTTTTCGCCTCAGCAAATCCGATTCGGGCGTTTTCACGATCGTAGACGGTCCAATAGCGAAGCATGTGCGTGTTTCCGATGATGCAGTCGCCCTTCGTTATACCCAGTCTGTAGGTGGGTGCGTTGGGTGTGGATGGAACGAGGTACTCGTCGGGTGTTAGGTTGAGAACGACGTCGCCAGGAGCGAGAACGATCGTGACGTTTGGCCACGTCTTTGCGACCGAGGGATCAACGGCGACGTCCTTTGATCCTGAAAGGAGCTCCTCGTCGACGCCAGCGGCGCGAAGGGCAGCGATCGTCGCGCGATACGACGGCGTCGTCAGGGAGAAAAAGTTCGTACCAGAGTCGACGATGCACGGATCGGAGGGAAATGGTCCATTTATGTCGGGAAGGCTCAAGTTGAGGGAGACGCCGCCGACGCGGAGGTCAGTGGCGTTGACTGTGTACCACGCTTCGAGAGTGATTGGGGTGTACTTGAGTTCGCCAGAGTAGAAAGCTCGATCATCTTCAGGAGAGGCGCCGTAGACGAGGAGCCCCCCTTCGTGGGTGAGGCAGTGTTGAATTACGTTTGGGATTTGATTTTGGGCCACAACGCTCTCAAAGACGCTGTCTGAGAAGCCCATCGATTTGTAAGCCAAGCCCAAAATCCCGTCAACCTTTTTGAACTGGTCAAAGTTTGAGCTTTGCTTGGTAATACCACCAAACAAAACGTTTTTCGCTGTAAATTTTCCTAGCGTTACGTCGTCGCGATACAGCTTACCGCTCACGGAGCACAGCGCTGTCAAATTGCTTAGGTCGCATGTTAAATAAGAGTCATAGAAGCTGCAGAAATGTTCTCCTGCTGCGTCCTGGGTGCACGACTTGCAAAGAAGCGAGGAAGTGTTTTTGCATGGCTCCGCAGGTGCAATCGGATCGTACGCAGGCGCTGTTGGCACGCAACCGTCGCATCCGTCGATAGGAACGAGAAGATCCGTCGAACCTGTATCAACAGTCACATTAAAGGTGCGCGTTCCAATATTGATCTGGGTGTAGAATACACCCATAGGAAGCAACGATCCCTTTAGAGGCGTGACCGCCTCGTTATGCGCAAAGTGTACTACTTGAACATGCCGATTCAAATGAGAAGACTCTGCACCAGCAGCCAACGATGAACCTGCCTTTGCTACAACGAGCAGCAAATGCAACGCAAGGAGAGCTGTCATGTCGATAAATAGTTAGTGTTGTATCCACGCTTTTTAAAATCAATGAAGCAATTCATTGGAATACAGCGCGCGAAGCAATTGCCTTGTAAAAATTATCATCGCATTTGAAAACTAAATACTCGTTAATAAATAACTAATGCTAGATTCGGTGGTCGGACGAGGCGACTGCGAGGAGAGGGCACGAGCAAAACATAAGTAAATATTTTTAGACCGGATCGTCGAATAGATCCGTTACTTTCTTTTCTCTATGTAGATAGATTTTCATCACACCTACAGTAATATTGTAGGGGAATTTGTATTTTTTAATAAGATATCAATTTAAAAAAAAAAAGGGAGAGAAGAGGAGGAGAAGTAATAATTATAAATAATATTTATTTAAATAATATGATACTCTAATAATTCGCTGGTCATTTATACTATTATCACCGCGATATTGCTTTTCGTTTTGTCTCTTTTATTATCGCCAGCAATAATAGCTCCGAGCTGTTTTGTTGTATTGAATGCACAAGTCGCGCGACTCTTTATCGTTCTCGGGCATCGATTTATTTATCCCCGCCGCAAGTCAACGCACAGCAGCAAGGCAAACCAAAGTGCAATTCGCAAAATCATATAGGCGTTTCAAAAAAAATACATAATGGGAGGCGCGCTGACAACGCCAATTCAAGCTGAACTAAAGAAGCCCCTTGATGGAAGCGACGTGACGACTCTTGAGGACGCAAAAGCTGAGATCGTCCGCCTTCGCGGACTTCTCTCCAATATAGCCGAAGCGCATGCCGCTCAGTCCACCGCGGATGGTAGTCACGCGAGCACCAACACGAACGATGAGCAAGATCCTACCCCGGAAGCACCAGAAAAGGAGTGCAGCGACAAACCCGCGGGGCCTGAGTAAAATATGCAGCATATTTAATACGACGCAACTTTCAAAGCGGCATTCGTGGATCCATAAACCGATAATATTGATAACGTTATTCCCGTTGCATTCTTTTTCAAAAAATAATAACAAGTAAATACATAAGGTAGTAGTAAGGTAACATATGCACCTTCTGCATACTATAAAATTTTGAAAATTCAAATTTTAAAATTTTTTTTAAATTTCCCCAAACCTTTTTTCGTAACACCCTTGAAAAATTATACAACAAGCTCTGCTTTTCAATTATCACGATTCTTCTCCGCACTTTGTGTGTTTGCGGCGCGCGAAAGGTGCGCATGCATTGCGAGCGAATAAATATATCATAATTCAAACGTTTTTTGTTAACATGTCGGATTCTCTGGCGGTCGCAACGGCGATGATAGGCCTCGCGACGAGTCCCACCAAGGAGGACGGGTCTTTGGAACAAGGCCTTAAAGTAGGATGCTTGGTGGATGTGACGGCGCGCACTCATCCAGGCGTGAACAAGCCGGGAGGTGTGGGAAAGATCGTAAAGAAGAATGACGACGGCACGTACGATGTCAAGTATATGCTTGGAGGGCGCGAGAAAGGCGTTGAGGCGCAGTGGATTGCTCCTAAATCGTTTGAGGGCACTCCAAGAACTCGAACGCCCAAAACAGCATCAAGAACGCAGTCGAAAATCGACATGCCGAGGCAGGCACTTACTTCTATTGAGAACAAGGCTGCAGATGCACCTGTGGAGGTGAAGGAGGCGCACGTTCCAGCGGAGAGCAAGCCTTCGAAAGAGGCTGCCGTAGAGGAGAAGAAACCTGCGGTGGATTGCCCATTTCGTGTCAAGCAGACGGTGAGCGTCGAAGCGAGAACGTACCCTGGGATGAATAAGCATGGCGGCGTGGGTCGCGTGATGAAGATCAACGCGGATGGGACCGTGAACGTCAAATATATCCTCGGCGGCTCCGAGAAGAATCTCGACTTAAAGTACGTTTCAGCGATCGATACAAACGCAAAGCATGTGCGCGAGAAAAAGAAGCGCGAGATTTACGAGCCGCCCGTGGAGCTTGCACGCCGACGCAACCTCTTGAAGCGTCCTGCTGAGCATACGAGCGACAAGGTCATGAAACCCGCCGCTGCGAAGCGCATGAAGAACGCGTCGTCGTCGAAGAGCGCAAAGAGCGTAAAAATTAAAAAAATGGCTCCCAAGACTGTGAAGCTGGTCAAGCTGAAAAAGGTGAAGTCGAAGAAGCAGCATATTGCAAAAGCGGCAGCATCTAGCAGCGTCGACGACGCTTCGCAGAAAGTAGTCGAGACGAAGGCGAGCGAGCACGCGAAGGAGATCGAGCGCGTCAAGCAGGCGGAATTTCGGAGGCGGGTTTCAAAGGTGTTTCAAAACGAGGACACAGGGTGCCTTCCTTCCGAGGAGCTTCTATCCCTCATCAACGAAGACGGCGCGAGCATCCAGCAAGAGGAATTCGACGTTCGGCTCGTCGCTCTCGATGAAGCAAATCGAATTATGATTCAGAAGCGCAACGATGAGGAGACGCTCGTTTGGTTGGTGTAGGCGGACGCGGCAAACGAATGAAACGTTGAAATAATAAATAATTTTTATAAAAAAATAAATATATAAAATAATATATATAAAGCACATCGTTAATCTCGCATAACAGTTGTTACTACTGGACTGCATTTATACGTCCGTCTTGCTCTCTCGGGTGCTGCTCCGCGGCTTCTTTCGGGCGCTCGCGCCGTAGTTGAGCCGCGCGTAGTTGTAGAGTCCAACGCCAAAAATCACGCTTATCATTCCAAAAGTGGAGAGGAACGAAACTTGGTTGCCAAAGTATTGTATGGACAGAAATATGAGGATGGCTCTCTTTGCAGTGTTGGCTACGCTTTGGGAGACGGGCGAGATGAGAGACATTGTGTAGTACGCGGTGACGCTCTGCATGTGGTATGAGGTTGCGTCGAGCAAGAGATACAGGACGACGTTTCTGCCGTCTCCGGCGCCATCTGCGCTTCCCACGGTCGACAGGAGCCTTCTGCCGACGAGATAAATCATTGGAGGCAGCTGCAGGACTGCTGCGGCGATCGAGGTGTAAAATTGCAGCTCCACGGGCGTAAGCGTTTTCAGAAGCTTCTTCGAAAATACGTTTTGGACGCAGTCGATGCAGTTGTTGGATGCAGCGGCGAGAAAGCCAATCATGTCGAAAGATAATTCATTAGCAGAGCACAGGACGAGGCCTAGCATAACGGGAAAAAGGGAGCCGATCACTGGCCACGACGTCACCTCGCCCAGCATGAGTCGGGCGAACACGACAGTGAAAAGGGGCGCGGACGCTTTGATGGTCTCTGTGAACGACACAGCGACGTGGGCGAGACTCACGAGACCCAAGACTACCGTGGAGCCCCTCATAACTCCCACAAACACCATATCTCTCCAAAACGTCGGGTGCTTTTTGACGCGCTTTTCAGCTGCCTTTTGGTTCGAGGGGAGCAGCGCGTCGACCCTGGGCTTCTTACTCGCAGCTGAGGGAAAGCCGTACACTTTAACGGCCCCAAGGACAGCCGTCGTGGTCATTTGCACCAAACCAAGGACTTGAGCGTCCACTTTCATTTCCGATAGTATAATTTTGTTCATAAATAACGTGCATAGGGACGTCATATACCACAGCGACATCCAAAAAGCTGGCTGCTTCGAGATGTATCCCCACGTAAAAATATATCCGCCGCTTTCGCCTCGCAACCGCGCAAAGCGGCGCCGCACCGACGACGCCATCGAATGCAACCTCTTTTTCGAAGCATCGCCTCTTTGCAGCGGAAGCATCTTCTACTTTTCTACCGAACGATGGTACGCAAAACGCAAAGGCACCAACCAGCTCGCTCTTTCACTCTAGCTCTGCAGAGATGCACAAGCAAAGATTCTTTTTACAAGCAGCAGCACACGCGAAGGAGCAAGTGAATATTAT
>JACLAC010002476.1_pt1 | contig 17123 bp, 8 predicted proteins | sample 8027881 | NCBI WGS metagenome assembly JACLAC01 (sample SAMN15725517, study PRJNA655200) | protist metagenome | isolation source: fluorescence activated cell sorting (FACS) single amplified genomes of... | place: Spain: Blaines Bay Microbial Observatory, Mediterranean Sea | collected 2016-01-19
AAAATCAATATTATATAGACGAAGAAAAAAGATCAAGAAACAATTCGGTTGAAAAGAGAAAGAAATTGAATTGAGTCGTGCGAAACACAGTGACACACTGTTGTAAACAGCAATATCAACAGAGTATGTTTCGATTTTCCTTTGTCCTGCTCCTCCTTGCAGTTTCTGCAAGGTCTCTTTCGGTAAGTTCTCCGTGCCCGTGCACTAGGGGCGACTCATCGCTTCGCTTTACAGTTGATAGTGGGGCTGGCTCTGCTATATTGAGCAATGGGTTTCTTTGCGTGCACGTAGTTCCTGGTCGACTCAAAGGTATTTACGCAGATTATGACGGTGTAGGTGAATGGGGAAAGAACGTCCTGAGCGACGGGGGCATGACCGTGAAACGGGAGGATAGCTCTGGTGCCGTGTATAGTTCTGGAAATTTAAAACCAGGCCAAGTCGCCCTGGGCGTGGTATCCAACGACACAGAAAAGGGCGCGACGCTGAAAATGCTAAACATCGTGGATGTGTACGACAGCCCAGCTATGCTTGAAAACTGGACGTTTGCTCTTGCGCCGGCATCGCGGACGCTTCAGTTTCACGCTCAGGGCGGGATGTTGAAAACTGTGGAAGCCAAATTTGTTAGCAGGCAGTACCACTTGGCCCCAACCTCGTTGTATGCTTGGTTTGATGGTGGAGTCGTTCAAATGAAAAATGCAGCGGGCGAAGCCGACTTTTACATTTCTGACGATACCTTAAAACGCTTTTACGCCCTTGGTGGGAGTGGCTCTGGGGAGAAAGCCGTTGGAAACTACTCTTTCGACTGGGCCATTGGCAGTGAGTCAAAGTCAACCCCGAGGCAGTTTTCTCTTTTGAGCAGCAGCAGTGGCACACCATACTGGTCTGGCTTGCAGGAAGTTCTTGCTGGGGGGGGTTTTGGACCCCAAATCACCGTTGATGGACAACTGGAGGGATGGTTGGGAGAGTGTTCCTGATTCCACACTCAAGCAGTCCTCTGCATGGGATTACTCCGTCTCTATTGCGGCCAACGATTTAGATTTCCCCGTTGGAACTTTGACTCCAGGGAAAAACTTATGTGCAAACGACATTCATGCTCTGATGATCGGCATATACGCATCGCCGGCTGGAAACCTTTGCACACACACCAATGAGGTGCGACCTGGTGTAGCTGTCGGGCAGATGGCCACCTCGATTGCACTTCCTGTTAGAGGGTACAATGACACATACAATTACTTTGACCCAGACAACTATTTAGCCACCAGTGCATTGTCGTGGAGCAATGAGCACTACCTTCAGGAGCAAGTTCGCACAGTCCTGGAGCGCTCAGGGGCATTCTTAAAACCAAACGGGCAACTTCCCCACCACTTTGTTGGTATCAAACCAGTGTACCAGGCCCTCAGCGGAGAAATCCAGACGGGCCCGAACGTCTTTTGGATTTTGAGCTGCTTCAACTACGCCAAAGCGTCTCAGAACTTCTCATGGTTGAAAGGTTACATGCCCACGCTGAGGCTAGCGTCTCAGTTCTTGTTTTCCTTGATTGACCAAGACGTTTCACTAGCAAAAGTCCCAGGGAGTTTAATGATTGATGTGTTTTTGCGGTCTAATTTTACCTCAGATACCAATGCCCAACTGGTTGGATTTTTTCAAGAGTTTGCGGATGCAGAGGATTACGTTGGAAATGCTACTGGCGCAAAAGCCCTGCGGTCTCTTGCAGCGAGAATAAAATCCTCCATGAATAAATTTTTGTGGGCTTCCAAAGCTTCTGGTGACGATCACTTTGTCACCCAGTGGAACGGGCCAGACGTCAACACTGTCAGGGACTTTGTCGATTACGATTCCAATTTGATCGCAGCAGCGCATGGTGTGGTGGACACAGACAGGGCGTCCCGACTATTGAAGCGCATTGACACTGGCGGCCAATGTAGAGCAAGTGCAACATTTGTGTCGGAGCGGTATTACGGCCCTACTGATACTACTGGGGCACCTCATGGCAACGTTGGCGACAGCTGGTGTGCAATGGAGAAAGGTGGATACTCTCCCAGAAGTGCCTGGCCCGCGTGTTGATGGTGGGAAACACCACAAAAATTTTGGAGCGTAAATATTTTGGCACAGAAAAAGAACTGATGGAGTTCATAGGTCTAAAGTATTTGGAACCGTTCGAACGAGAATGTTAAAAAAGTAGTGTAGGGTTTGCTGCGGCAGCCTGTGAGGTTCTTAAAAACAAGAAAATTGGCTGTTATTTAAGTAATTAAATTTAGCTTCGTCGTACCCTAATCCTAACTTGATTCTGTAATTTCATCTCATTGATGGTTGTCAATCATCATTTTGAGGTTCTTAAAAATACCGATGGCATCTATACTGCCGGTTGAATATTTTTAGAGCAACAAAGTATTATATATCCTTCTAAGAACTCCTCATTCTACAACAGTTTATAAAAGTTTATCATTAATTAAAAAACTTACAATATTGTACAATACACAACAGACAATTTTTTTTTATTTTCATATTATTTGTTTTATATTGGTACTGTGCCTTTTTTTGTTTTTTACCCCTCTCTTCCTTCGGTTGGACCGTATACAATCTCCAGTTAATCCTGCCATTCTGCTTCGTGCAGCACCCTCCTTCTTCGTCTTGTGGTTTGCTTCATCGGCATTGGACCGAATGTTTTGGAATTTTTCTTGGATCGTCGAGTCGCTTTGATCGATGAAGATCCTCTCATGGAGCGTAGTCTTGACGCAATACGTGCGTTTTCCCTGTCAATTTTTGACTGTTTTTTCTTGCGGTTAATTCCTGCACTACCAATTTTCTTCGAACGTGGAGCCGCTCCCATAACCGAACTTCGTTCTGTTCGTGTATGAACTTGGGCCAAGCGGCGGACAAGCGCCTGGTTTCCCCGATCAATTTCTTGGCACCTTCTGTTGTCAAACGTCCTATTTGCTCGTTTGCCAGGCTTTGCGCCGCCGGTTGTTCCCTTGGAACGTCGCGGTGCCCGTTGCTTCTGGACCGCCAACCTTTGGCGCGGCATAGGTTCATAGTCCTCTTCTTCATATTCTTCATCATCGAAATCATACCCACCGTCGATATGTTCGGGCCGACTACTATGGTTGCCTTGTTGCATTTCTAGCATGGCTAGTTTCTCCCTCAAGAGCTTGTTGGCCGCGATAGGGTCATTCCAGTCAATATCGTCTACGTTCATTCTGTTGTTAACACAATCTTCTTCGCACTTTCTTTAAAAATAATTTTCACGAAACAGTGATATTGCGCACAGATTTTTTTGTCTTGATTATCAACAAAGTACTAATTTCATTCCTATAAATTACAAGATTTTACTAATTTATACCGGTTGTAATACAACCCACATTCGAAAAGCAAATAAGCATTGTGGAGAAAGGTTCAACGGTGCTAAAAAACGAAAATTGTGCGAGAAAAAAAGAAAAACCCACCCACCACACCACCAACATTATTTTATTTATTACAACAACATTTTAACATTGATTTAGCATTGAGAGAATGGGGAAGAAGACAGATTGATTTAATTATTTATTATTAAAAAATAATGATAAAAAAAATGAAGACTTTTTTTTTATTTGCTTATTTTTTAATTCAATATAATTAGTAGGAATAGGACACGACACAATAGGGACTAATAATAATAAAGAATTCAATCGAGAATAATAACTATGATGTTAATCAAATCGTTTTACCCTCTCCTTTTTCTTCTTCTTCTTCTTCTTCTTCTTCTTATATAATAATAATATATAAATAATATCTAAATAATATAAAGAAATAGAGTGTATTACCAAGTAATAATAGAGCTGAAACCACCACCAACAAAAGAGATTGTAAATTCAATGCTGTGTAGTAGTATTGTAAGCCAACGGTTGGAAAACTAAAAAACCTTTTGATTTAATAAAAAATAGTAATTAAAACCCTTACCATATTTACTACCTTAATTTACAACTATCGAGTAGTATTAGAAAAGGACTATTTGACGACTAAAAACAAAAATTTGGCTGTTATTAATCTAATACGCATGTATTAAAATTTTTACGGAGACGTGAATCTCTGGTCTTTTGGAAGTTCCATGGTCACCTGTTTAGTTGATTTGCTGGTGTAATACGTATGACCGCTCGCACTATCCCATCGTTCCACCCAGTCATTGGCAGGCTTTAGCAACGGTTTTTCAGGGGATGCAGTCACGGTGTCGAGCTTTTTCAGGTGGGCGCCAAAGTTCTCCTTGGTACGTTTGGGGGCAGTCCTTGTGGTCATCTTATGCGCTTTTTCCCGTTTGGCACTTTTCTTCAGCGTGGTTGTCACGGTGCCGCTCCACGGCCCTCTTTTTTTGGCTTTGTTAAAGGCGCACACTCGGCAGGTAATTGACCGCCCAAGAGGAACGTCATTGATGCTGCATTGGGCCAACTTTCCTTTGTACACGCACGTCCAGCCGCCGTTGCCGGCAGACTTGGTGCCAAGACCTTTCACTTCCACAACGTAGCCCTTCTCTCGCTTTTTGTTCCCACCAGTGCTCCACTTGAGGAAGGCAATCCCCTTGGTATTGCCCACGTACATTTTCTTGACAACACGAACGTTTTCAGGGTTAGCAGGAAGGGTGACAAAACTGGTAGGGTTGGACCACTTCTTGATTCCCTTGTCGGTCGTTATTTTCAGCCTGCATTGGTACTGCGTGCATGGCTTGAGACGATCCACAATGCACGCCCTGTCCACACCGGAAAACACAGGCTTGTAGCGGCGAAAGTCCAAGCCGCCGCTGCCTTCCACTTCGGCGGGCAGCGAGCGGACGTTGAGCTCATACGAGTAGCCGTCGCCCCCGTGCCATCCTTTTGCACCCCAAATGATTTCCGCGTGAGACTGTTGCACCGTTTCCACGTTCAACTGTCGGGGAATTAGACGTCGACGCTGCTCGCGGAGCATTTTCTTCTCGTCTTCTTCTTTCCACCGACCGAGACGCTTGCATATGCTATCCAGAGTCATCAGTAGGGCGTAGGACCGAACCGACCACGCAGTCATCGGGTCCAGCTGCTTCATTCTCTCCTCCTCCATCTTTTTGCTGGCAATGGAGGCCCCCTTTGCCGCGGGCAAGTCGAACATGGCCAAGGCTTTTGGAAGGTTTTCCCTTCCCACGCTGCCCATGTCATCGTTTTCTACCATGTCTTCCACCATTCCTTCTTTCTGAAACCTGTAACGATCAAATCGTCCCCACTCCTCGGCGCACAGAGCATGCATTTCATGCAAACTAAAGCCATTTTCTTCCATCATTTTCCATTTGTCTGATTGAGATGTCCAAACAGTCCAAGTATGCAAGAGTTTGCGCCCTTGCGAACCGCCCGAGGCCATGTCAATGTGCCTTTCTAGGTTCGGCCACGCCTCGTTAGCTTTTCGTTTCTCCGGATCTGGTGTCGTTTGGCCATCGTCAACCCACGCGTCTTTTACCCTGTAATGCCGGGAATTGTTGGACACCCACTCAAAAAACTCTCCAAAGCCCACAGTACCGTCCCCTTTCGAAGCCTTTTGCTCCCTTATCCAGTCCATTGCATCGGATGGGTCGAACTCGCACTTCAATTCGGACAACGCGGCTTGCAGCTCGCGAAAGGTGATTCTCCCTTCGCCGCGCTGGTCGTACCAGGAAAAGGCTTTTCGCAACAGAAAGATTTCTTTCTCGCCAAAGGTTCTGACTGTGTCAGACTTTTCATGGGATCTGGCGTCCTCCCCGATCTCACTGAGCAATTCTTCGGCGTGCCTTCGAAACGTTTGCAAAGATTGCTCAAAATCGTACATCGATTTGCCGACCCTGAGCCACGAGCGGTAGTCGTTGCACCGTTCTATGTGCAGGCGTGGTAGGTTGTTCTTCACAAAATCTTCCTTTTCTTTGATTTGCACTTGTAGCCATGACCGTGCGGCGTGCCACGAACGCACGCGTTCCTTTTCCTCGTTCTCTTTTCTCTTCGTGCAGTCTTCTCTAACGTAAAGTTCTAGTTCCTGCAGGGCCGTGACCGGGTCCAGCCGATCAAACTGAAACCGTAATTCTACATCTTCTCGTTCGTCCTCCCAATTTTCTCCATCGTTGCTCCCGTCCGTTACTTTTTGCGGGACCATGCGCCTTACGTATACTTTCTTTTTCTCCAAACTTTGGAAACTTATCCACTCTGGAATTTCTCGCCCTTCTTTGATTTCAAGCATGTATAAGTGCTGCTCCTCTCGCTGAGCAATGCGAAGCAGCCCTCTGCCTAAACCAATCGATTTGACACGATGAGATCGGCGGATTTGAACAGCCTGTTTGATTATGTCTATGGACATGACTTCCCACCATTCGACCGCCGTGTCGTCCAACTTTAAACAGTCCCCAACGTGCACCGATTGGATGGTGTAGTTTTCCTTTGAGAGAATCAGAGAATTAGCCTGAAAGTTCTCATCGAGAGGGGCCCCAAACTCGTCCAACTTCGGGACGTAAAAGAAGTCTTCGAAGCCGTCACTATTCATGAATTGGATTTCGTCCACCTTCGTAATTTCTTTCAGTTCCTCCTGAACATGGCGGGAATTTTTCAGAGCGGCTTCGGCGAGTACATCGTCTTGAGCAGCGTGCAAGGCTTTCGATCGCTGGAACTCCGCTTTCACAAACCGTCTTGCCCGGGCTATTCGTTCAAGCTTTTCTTCGCTCATCATTGGGGAGCTGAAGCGGCGCGATAATTTACTCCATATGGTTAGGCAGCTGTCTTTTGAGCACGATCCAACCAAAGTGGCACTGACCCCTCGAGCACTGCGGAGTGGCGCTTTTTGCAACGGGACTTCAGCAGCAGAGAAAGTGCCAGTGTGGGCGACAATCAATTCCTCGTGCCCATCGACCTGGATCTTGTTTCCACGCCAGAGCAGCCGGGTCCAGTCCGCTGTCGTCTGTGCAAACTTTGACCCTTTTGCGATTGTAACCGAGCCTGGCAGCGGAGTCTTTTCTCTATGCTCCAAGGACCACTCAAGCCAATTTGTTGACAGGCTCGGGCTAATCGCAAGCATGCACCGTGCAACGTTCTTCCACATACCCTCATTGTAGGCTCGATCGTTGGAGAGCTGGCGCAAGTAATTTTTTGCTTGGTCGATGCGCTTTGCGGACTGAACGAAATTGGAGAACTCCTCTTCGGCCATTTCAAGACGCTCTTTTTCATACTCCTTCTCTTCCCTCTTCAGTTTTACCAAGCGCTTGAGGAACCTCTTGCTGTTTTCAAGGTCCTCCCATTCGTTCCATTGGTTTTGAGATTTTCTCGCCCAAAATCGTTCTCTGCCGCTTACCACCGCCTGCATGGCGGAGTTTGTGGGGGGCATACTAGTGCGGTTCCCTGCTGTCATATACTGGCTGGGAAGTTGGGAGGACGCCCTGCCTTTGGGGGTGTGGCCTTGACCCGTATATTGAAATGGTATCGGGCCATGGGCCAGCGAAGCCCCCAAATCTTTCGAAACGCGAAGCTGCAGTTTGTCCTTGTTTTTTGACCACGCAATAAATTTGTTCTCACTTTCTTCTTTTTCCTCTTTCTTTACTTTTTCTAACGCTATTCTTTTTCTCTCGACGTCCTCATCGGCGTACATTTTCAGTCGCTTTACCGGGCTTATATCGCTGTTCTCCCCGTACTCGGCACGATACGACTCAAGCACGTGTCTTGGAACGTTCCCTTGCTGCATTTGGTTCCAGACTTTCAAGCATTCAAGGTGGTAGACTTTGTTGGCCGCACGCTCTGTTTCTGAAATACTAGAGATGACGTAGTTTAATTTTTCATAGCCCTGAGTTGTCCGAACCATTTGCCTCTCCACTCGCCGTCTGCTAAAGGCCAGCCTGTCTGCCACGGTGATCAGCGTCCCATCTTCTTTGTACATTTGCATCAGCTTTGCATTTTCTTCCGATAGTTGAACGTCTTCGAAGTACCTACCACACGTTTTTGTCCAATTGATCCATTCGTTCGCGAGGATTTCACAGAAAAAATTGGAATCCCGGATTACGGTATGGTCTTGGTCCTTTGCGCTCCTTTTGCGCTGGCTCACGCGGACCGAGGCTTCTGATGACATGCGCAATATGTTGGATGTCACCTGAGATTTCTTTGCAAACTGTTCCGCAATTTTACACATCGTAAGGCCAACATGCCACCAACGCTCATCGTTTGCTCGGCATTCAAAGTGCTTTAGCGCGCGACACCCAACGGTGTCTCGTTGTGGCTTTATGTCTACTTGGATAAGTTCCCCGTCCGGTGACACCACGCTCTCATACAGGTTTGCAAACATGGACAATATCTGCTTGACGGTCGCGGCCTGTTTGAACTGTTGAAAGCTTGCCGCGACGGCGTCTTTGTGCAACTCTTGGCTTTGCCGCAAAATTTTCATGCTTTGTGTCTCCACGGACTGCCGAAGCAGGACCTCATCTTCTTTCTCTGTCATATACCCCGCGAAGGTCTCTTCCGCTTCCTGGTCGTGTTCTTCTCTGGCGTCTACCCACTGCGGGTCGTCGTACATTCCCAAGCACAAAACTTCCCGGTAGCAGTCCGGCCATTTCTTCACCTTATTCTTGTAGTCTAAAATTATTTTCGCCACTAGCGTTCGAGAGTGTTCCTTTTTTTTCTGTGCAATCTTTTCGGCTACCTGTTCCTCTAAAATACGCTTTTCACGCTTGACTCGGCCCATCACTATTTTCTCTTGCGATCGTCGAAGGTTCTCTATTTTCGTTTTCTTCATGTGCTCTTTCTCCATGTCTTTCAGCAGGCTGCGCTGGTTCATCCTTCTCAGCGCCGCGTCCCGGCGCTTTATCCGCATTTCCTCCAATTCCTGGTCCACGACATCTTCTTTCTCCTCGTCCATAGTCTCCGCAAGCAAGTCTTCGGTGGACTTTTTCACGTATGGCCCTGGTTTTCCTGGGGCATACGACTGGGGTGGCGGCGGAGGAACGGGCGGCGACTCGTCCCGCTTCTTTCTCTTGCTTTTCTTCCCTTTTTTCCTGTTTTTCTTTGCTGGTGATTCCGATTTTTTCAAGGTCGGTACAGCGTTCTCCGCCTTGTTTCGGGCGGGCGAAAATTTTGGCTCAAAAGTCGGAATAGCGTTTCGTTTTGGCGATATTGAAGCAATCGCTTGGTCTATTCTGTGCTTGTCGTAACGCTTCTTTGCTTCTTTCATCCTCAGCTGCATTTCTTTGGTGTTCTTCTCTCGCTTCTCTTTCTGCACTTGCGCCTCTTTTTCCTTTTTCAACTTCGCCTTCGCTACCTTTGTTGCCTTTTCTTCCGCACGTCTTTGCTTCTCGAGCATTTTCTCGTTATAGCGCCCTTTTGCCTGTTCCATTCTCAAGTTTCTTTCCTTTCGAGCCGCTTCTTTCTGGGCCTCCAGCGCCAGCCTCTGCTCTTCACGTTTTCGTTGCTTCTCGGCTTCGACTTTTTGCCTGGCTTCTTCCTTGAGCTTTTTGATTTTTCTCATTTGCTCGCGGTACTCACGCATTTCTTCGTCTTCCCGGTCTTTCTTTTCCTTTAAATGCCTGGCCTTTTCAGCTTCTCTGGCTTTTCTCTCCGCTTCCTTTGCAGCCTTTTTCTCTTGCTCCTTCTTCAACTTTTCTTGCTTTTCCTTCTTGGCCGCTTCCTCCCTCTTCTTTCGTGCCTCCATCTCCGCTGATCGAAGTTTGGCTTGTTTCTCCTTTCGGAGATTTTTTTCTGCTATTTTGGCCTGGCGCTTCTTTTCTTTTTCGGCCGCAATAGCTGCCTGCTCCACCGCTTTTTTCGCCTCGTGTTCTGCCCTTTCCTTCTCTTTGGCGGCTTTTCTTTTTTTAGCCCGTGCGGCCTTCTCATCGGACACCGCGGGTGTTTCTATTTCGCTGTCTTCCACGATATCAAAATCTTTTAAAAGAGACGCTTTCGCCCTCATTCGTCTAGTTGGCGAGTTTTCGACGACATCAAATCCACTAAGAAAGTCATCCGAGGCCGGGGCCACTTCAGAGTCTTCAATTACGTCGAACGACCCGAGCATATCCCTCTGTTTAGATGCCCGGCTCTTTCTGGGCGGAGAGTCTTGAACTATATCGAACCCCCGCAGCAGATCTACAGCGCCGCGAGTGGGCGGCTCGGCAGCTTCAATAACATCAAAACCCGAGATACTGTTCGACGCGCTGCTTCCGTTAAACCTCTGTAGCATTCGATTGCTAGTACTTCCCATCCCGGGGATCGAGCTCCCGCCCATCATCATCTGCATCATCATTTGCTGCTGGGACCCCATATTATTCGGCATGGCACCTGCCATACCTTTCCCGTTGTTTGCAAAGAAACTCAGGTCCATTGTGGAAGGCCAAAGGTAAGCACGAAAGCAGAATCAACCACCTTGTACCTTTCACTAATTCTAAAACTATATGTATGTATGTATCCTCAAAAAATTTTGGAAGACCTATAAATCTTATTCACTCGTATACATACATAAATGTAGGAGGACTTCATAGTTTAAATTTAAAAAAGACGACCTTTCAATTACAAGAACACACAATAATAATATTATTATATTTAATAAAAAAATATAATTGAATTGTGAGAAGAAGAATTGAGAATTACACCCACCACAACACCACCAAAAAAGAAGAAGCTTTTTTTTTTAATTCAATAATCCGTTCTCTCTCTCGTTGTCCACACTGTGCCTTTATAATAATAATAGAGTGTCGTAGTAGAATAAATTAAAATAAAAAAAAGTATTTCTTTATACAGTACTGTATCTATATATATTATATTTCATTTCAACTTTTTTACAAAAAAATAACGGCGAGGGTTAGTGTTAGGGTTAGGGTGAGGGAGGAGGAGAGAGGAATTAGAGTTAAACATAGGTTATCCAGAGAAGAACGAAGAAAGAAGAAGTGTGTGTCTAACCGGTATGGTATCCGATTATAATATATAGCTCTTCTTTTTGCTCATGAGAGTGTTAACATTTATAATTCATAGTTGTTTATTTGAAAAAGTTGGAATGTGTATCTCACTCCATTGTCTCGCATTTTGTATTAATTTCCATCCAGAATATTTTTTTAATGGGGGAAGAACTTCGCGGGAGTATTTGAAAGCCCTGCTCCCTGCCTGCACCGCACTCCCTCCGTGGAAATACAATGAGCCAGTTTGCGGTGGAAAGCATGCCGAACCCGTTTCAACAGCGGTTGTCCTCTCCAGCATCGGGACCACTGGACATAGTCTTGCTAGCTTTTCGGGAGAATATTTCCTATGATATGGTAACAGGTGCCGTGCACTCGCTGGCCATAAAGCGGTACAATGAGGCGCGTGAGCTGTCGGACAGTGGGGCGTTTAATCCCGGGACTCTTGCACCGTTGTTACAGCGCGACTTGTACGATATTTTGCTGGGAGGCTTCCACGCTGTTCGTGTTGGCGCAAAGACTGCCCACCAGTACACTTTCCTTGTCATGTGCGTACTCATGGCGTCTACTTGGAAGCATAGATCGCTGCAGCGAATGCCTGCTCCAGCTTGGAAAAGCGTTCGCTCACTTTTGTCCGTAATTAAGAACTGTCTGGTGGATCTCATCTCCCCACCAAAAGGGGTTCGCAGCGACAGTTCCCCTCCTCGTCTCACCAAGGCCACAACACAACGGTTGGATTTCTCCATCGTAGTCCTCCATTTTTCGGCGTTGGACCGGGCCTTACGAAATGTGTTGTTCAAGGTTTGGCCGCATGCGCCGCTGTTGCCCACATTGAAATCGCTCGAGCTCATCAAGAATACATTTTCCGTACAGGGCGTGCGATGCCAGTGGCTGCTGCTGTCGGCCCTGACGAAGAGTCTCAGCGAAGGGACCATTGGTGCCACCGCCACAGTTTTGCCCATGCTCGAATCAAAATTGTACGAGCAGTATTGGCGCTCAGTGTTCAAAAAGGCCCTCTACAACGGGGCTTTGTATGTCTATGACGGGATCCCCATGATGGCAAAACGAGTGCAGAACATCGCAACCATGATGCTGATCGAGTCCGCCATTTACCGAACGTCCGCTACCCATTTTAGCGATGTGGTCGATTTGGTTGGGCTGAATTTTGAGAATGAGATTCTGAAGGAGGGAGACCCGCGAAAAGACTTGAGCGGCTGGGGACAATCATCTAACATTCGAAAGCCCATTTCCAACAATGGAAAGACGTTACTGAAAACAGCATCCAAGTGGGTCCGTGCTTGGGGTAACGACATGCTGTTTGGGGCCCCACTTAAAAAGTGCGAGGAGCTGGTTGTCCTTTTCGAAATGCTAAAACACAGACGCTGGCATGCTGCTTCGGAGTATTGCGAAAGCAGCTCTGAGCAGGACTGCGGTGAAAGGGCGCATCTTGCGTCAGTCTTGGAAATCGCGAAGCGAGATTACACAGTAAAGCAACTGCAGGCAAAGCACGGGGTGGGTGTTCCAGATGACCTCGTGCCACTTTTGAAGGACGCGACGTTGGCTGATGTGGAAGCGTGGAAGAAAAATGCGGCCAATTTCTCCCTTGCTCCCACGCTGAAGGAGGAAAACATTGTGTGGGTCGATACCGTAGCGCTGGCCGAGGAAATGGTGAACGAGCTCAAGGGTGCCAACGTCGTGGGCATAGATTTGGAGTGGCGAGACCCCGCCCCTGTTTCCTTGCTGCAGATCGCAACAATAACAAAAGCTTACCTGATTGATGCCAGCAGAGCATCCATGGAAGATCACCGTGCGCTCCACTCGGTGCTGGCCACAACGCTGGAGGAGTTGCTGGTGTCCACAGAGATCGTAAAATGTGCCTTTGGGGCAAAAGTCGATTTTAGGAGGCTGGCCGTTGCCTTCCCTTCACTAACATACGTGGTGGGGGACACTGGACCAACCAGGAAACCGGGTTTGATGCAGTCTTTGGTCGATTTTTCTCTCCCCCCGGATGGAACGCCAGGCCCGATCCAAGTGCTAATACCTGAAAAGTGCGAGGAGTACCGAAAACAGTACAAAGAGTACACAGGGATGGAAGAGGGAAGGGAAGCGCAGGCAGGGGCAGGGGAATCCGAGGTGTCCGCAAGGCGTTGTGGGCGACGGAAACGTACGAAAAAGAAAGCCCCAGTGTGGCACTTGTCGCTCACCAGGCTGTGCAAGGAAGTTTTTGGGCTAGGATTGGACAAAACAGAGCAGTGCTCGAACTGGGAGCGCCGGCCGCTGAACCATCGACAAGTAGTGTACGCTGCGAACGATGCCCATGTTCTGGTGAGGCTGTACGCAAAGTACCTGGAGGCATTGTAAAGTTTGTGTTTATTTTAATTTATTATATTATAATAGAAGGGATAAAACTGAATTTAACAATATTCTTACTTTGTACTATTAAGTTTTGAAATTGTACTGGTTTCCATTGTTGTGTTTCCACACTCCTCTCAACGACTGGAACCCTTCAGCACCAATGCCGTTATTCGACAAATTAATCCGTTGTCAACGAAGTATTCACTTTCAACGCCTCTGCAACATATTTTGCCCCTTCAACACCAATGTTGTTTTAATACAGATAAATATTTGTCAACGAATTTATGTTTTACGAGCTATTATAAATTTGTTTGTGTTCTTAGCTTTTTTTACACAAGGGTCATGACTGGGTCGTGCGGTCTATTGACATCGAACCGCCCAATTACCACAAGCTTTCCCGATCCCTCCGTGCTGTCGTTCCCACTCTGTGCGTCGGAAAACAACTTCATGTCTCCCAACTCTTTCATCACTGTGCTCATCCCTTTGCTTAAATCTTGCATGTCTTCTTCTGGAATAAAGAGAGGGATTATGCCCCGATTCAAAAGCACCGAATTGCCAACGCGTTCAGACGAAGTGACGCAGAGGATAGGGCAGTTCGGGCGGTACTTTGCCAAGGCTCTCACCATCCCACCACTGTAGCTGAAACAAACGATGGCCGTCGCATCAATTTCTAATGATGCGACCACGGCCGACGTTGCGATGGTTTCAATAGATTTGTGAAACGTCGAGGGCAACGTCGACTTGCTGTTTATCCCCCTCATCTGGCGAAATAGACTGTCGTAGTCGATGGCGACCTCCGCTTCTTTGCAAATTTGCGACATCATCTCGACGGCCCCGAAAGGATAGTTGCCTTTCGCCGTTTCCCCCGAAAGCATGACTGCGTCGGCACCATCAAGCACTGCATTTGCCACATCGCCACACTCTGCCCGGGTTGGGCGTGGGTTTTCTACCATGCTCTCAAGCATTTGGGTTGCGCAAATCACTGGTTTCCCCACAATGTTGCATTTTGAAATCATCATTTTTTGTGCGAGGAACACAGTGTGAGCGGGGATCTCTATCCCCAAGTCTCCACGGGCCACCATGATGCCATCGCTCTCTTCTAGAATTGCGTCGAAATTGTCGCAACCTTCCCTATTCTCAATCTTTGAGATCACTTGAATGCGTTTGCCTTTTTCCCCCAGCGCGTTTCGAACTGCCTGCACATCTCTGCGGCTTCGGATGAAACTGGCAAAAATAATATCAACACCGTTTTCCGCGGCAAAGGCCAAATCTTGGGCGTCTTGCTCTGTCAAAGATGGTAGGTTGGATTTGAATGGCTCTGGTATGTTGATCCCCTTTTGCTCGCCTAGTTTCCCCCCATTTTCGACTTCGCAGGTAATTGTGCGCTGTCCTGGGTTCATTTGAGTAACAATTAAAGAGAGCAGGCCGTCATCGATAAATATTCGCTGCCCGACAGTCAGTTCGTCCGGCAAAGTCGCGTAGTCACACCAAATACGATCGGCGGTTCCGGTTTCCTTGTCCTTCACGTCCGTGGACAGCGTAATGGTTTGGCCCGCTTTCAGAAACACAGTCCTGTTTTCCTCGCTCTCAAATAGCCCAGTGCGAATCTCTGGGCCTTTCGTATCGGCGGCGATGGCGCACAAATCTTCTCTGGAGCCGTCTGAAAAGTCCCAGTCCCCCTCCTGTCGAATCGTCGACAAGACGTCCCTCAGGTCTCCGATAACGCGCCGTTTTTGTTCGTGCGTCCCGTGACTGAAATTAAGGCGAAGGACGTTCATCCCCCGCTCCAGCAACCCTTTGATTCCCGGCTTATCCCATGTGCTGGGACCAACTGTGCAAATAATTTTCGTCTTCCTGTCAAGCTTTTCGTTGAGGTCAACCTTCAGCTTAGCGTTGTAGCCAACCGTTCCTATCGACCGACGACCGTTTGAAAGCACCGGCGCTTTCGAAAAGAACTGGCGAAGCATTATGATAATAAGTCAATTATATAAAGATGCAAACAGGAAAACGGAATCTATGGGATTCAAATTTAAGGAACAGCTTCCTGCATTTCATCGAGATTAAAATTATTGTCTACCAATTAATTTTACACACATATGATGTACATTCTTTCAGAATGAAACGAAGAAGAATAAAAAGAAAAGAGCAGAAGAAGAAAGAAGAAGAAGAAGAAAGAATCAGAATCATCCCTTGTATTAAATACCTACTCGTATAGAATAATAAAAGAAGGTTCATTCTTCTTCAGCCCTTCTTCTTCTTCTCTTGTGTCTTCTTCTTCACAACATTATTATTAATATTATTGTATTATTGGAATTATGAATTATGAGGACTCATCCGGAGCATGATGATAGCATGATGAAAAAATTCTTCTTCTTTCTTCTTCCGGCTTCCGGGATAAAAAAAAGAAGAAAAGAAGAAGAAGAAGAAGAAAGAAGAAGTAAAATATTATTAAATATAGCAGCAGCAGCGGCAAGCAAAAAAAATAATTTTGTCTCGTCGTCATTATTCTTCATACTACATTCATACCAGTAATACCAGGCACCTATAATAATATACAACAACATTAGAGAGAGAGGAGAGCTACGACGCGGCGGCATTCGTCCTCGTGGACATCAGGTTCAACTTAGTTTTATTTAAGTTAGTGGACAATGAAAAGAATAAAAGTATAATGAACGATCAGTGATTAAAGTTTCATTTCGACAAAGTCTGACCCGAACACCAACAATTGTAGCCCGCCGTCTGTGCAATCCCTAGCAAGCATCAAGTCGGACGACCCCTTCTTAATTGGGGCGACAATGGGCTGTCGGCAGGGGGTCCCTGCAGTGCTGCCAGTCCGTGCTCATGGGGAAAACTTCCAGAAAATCAACCGGCCATTGGACGGCAATTCGTGCGTTTTAGACCTGAGTATTGTAAATAGCATGCCGGGAGAGCTACTAACCCACATGCTTAGTTACCTGTCGGTCGAAGACGTTCTTCACTTGGAAGCGGCAACGCCGAAGATTCCGACCGAGGGCGCCTGGAAACTTTTGTGCGCGAAACGAAACCTACGCTCACGAAGCACGTATAGATGCGTTGGTTCGATTATCATCACCAATCGCCCAGGGAGATCATTGAGTTGGAAAGATCTGTTTGTACTCGACTGCAAGTCTCCCAGCCCAAGACGGTATTTGTCGTACAAAGATAGTGCCAACCAAAAGTATGTCGTGTTCGTAAACGAGTAGTGAGGGCGGGTCGGGGCGCAGAGCGACGCGTGCGAAGGACGGTCCGGGACCAGAGGCTTCAACTGCCTCTTCGTCTCTTTTTAGTTTTAATTTTTGTAAATATCTCCGGTCTAGATTAAAAAATATAAAAAGCAAATTACATAGTATGCTTTAAGACTCTCATTTTTATAATTGATTAAAAAATATATGTTATGACACTCTATATAACGCACAAATAAGTAGTGCGTCTTCATTTCAGTTTTTGTTTCAAAGGCGACTTCACACCCAGCCAGGGTGGTGCGAAGTCGCTTGCTGCGACAGTAAGCGGGATGAAATGTCGGTCTTCGTTTCCGCGAACCGGCTGCCCGTCTTGACGCCAGCATTGAACAGCAGGCGCTGAAGACGGCGGATTTCTTTGCTTAGTCTCTCCTTTTCCCGCTCTTCATTTTGCAAGTTTACGTGCATCTCTTGCAAAAGGTTGTTGTGCTCCTTCAGCTGAAGCAGCAACTGCTCAATTGCTTCATCCTTTTCCGCAATCATTCGCTGGTGGTCCGTCTCGGACCGGGTCTTCAAGTTTCGCGTGGCCGTCTTAATCGATTGGCTTTCTTTTAACAACGAAAGATTCTTCTCTTCCAATATTCGCTGCTTTTCACTAAGCATGGAGTTTTCTTTCAACAGCTTATCGGCATAGTCCT
>JACLAC010021690.1_pt1 | contig 17120 bp, 5 predicted proteins | sample 8027881 | NCBI WGS metagenome assembly JACLAC01 (sample SAMN15725517, study PRJNA655200) | protist metagenome | isolation source: fluorescence activated cell sorting (FACS) single amplified genomes of... | place: Spain: Blaines Bay Microbial Observatory, Mediterranean Sea | collected 2016-01-19
ATTTAGTTGCCTTTTTTTCGATATTTCTCTTTCCTTTTTTTACCCCTAAGGCCATTCTTACTACCATTATGAAGGGATGATCGACTACGTTTTTTTCGTTTTTCACTGTTAGCCTTATTATTCTTATTATGAACTTTTTTCGACGCAAAAATGTCTACGTCATCATCTTTGTTGCCTAGAGCATTCTTATTACTATTTTGAATTCTATTATCATAATTTACATTGTTGCTGCTCTGGTTTGTAAAGCCATTGTTTTTCAAAATTGATGCTTCCCATGCATCGCGGTGTTTCCGGTACACCATCATTGAAGCACGTGCATCTTCAACTGAACTATGCTCCCCACTTTGTATATGATGTCCTAGTAATTTTGATAAATTTTTTAAACTATTTGCTTGCCATTTCCCTAATGCGTTACGCTTTAACAACGGACGGTATAAAGCTGAATCACGAATCATATGTGGTGGATGTTTAATTTTAAGCGCATCAACATCGTTTTTTAGTGCATGCCCAACTAATATTTTGCCTTCTAGAAGCGCTTTCACTTCTCTTTGAGCCCGATCAAAATTAACAGCTGTGTCCATATCGCGTTTCCTAACACCACTGACTCTAGTACGATAATCTGTAATTTTCCCTTTTGGTCGAACAAATTTATCATAAATTATTTTTCCATTCCAATCAACTAAACTAGCCCTCGCGAGTGCGCTTACTCGACCAGCGCCAACGCCAACCATCTCACAATCACATGCAATATATTCGCTCGGGTCAGGAAACGAAGTAGCTAAAAAGTTGTCTTCAGTTTTATTATCAGCAACAGCACCTGATTTATCGCCAGATTTACGTATATTTTTATTTGTACGTACCTTTTTGCTTTTTCTATTTGCTACAGCATTTACATCATACACTAACTTTCTTTTTAAATTATTCCAGTTTGATTCACCACCTTTTGATGGATCAACAATTGTTTCCGATTTTGCTGCCGTATTACTTTTCGATCTCTTTTTCTTCTTTTTCTTCTTCTTCCTTTTCCTCCTGTATGATGTTGAACTATTCGTCGAAGACTCTACCTTCGTATCGTTGAGGCCCATGGGGGTGGTGTATGTGTACGCTTATACGTGTACAAAAGATATTTGATTGTATACAACTTAAAGTGGTCTCACTACTTCGTAAACGTCTCACAAGTAAGAAAAAGTATATGTAACCATGTAGAAATAGGTGTGCTTCCGTGGTAACAACGAACAACAGTATAGTAATAATGTAAAATAATTATCAATGGGGGGAAGAAAAGAAAGAAGTAAGAACAACAATAATAATAATTAATAATAATAATTAATAATAATAAAAATAATATAGTAATACTAATAAATTTAAGAAGAAGAAGAATATACAATAATAATAAAAAAAACATCGTCATGCACTACTTACTATAAGTAGATGATGGTGTAGTGGTAGTAGTATAGTATATACTATAGTTATAGTATAGCGAAATATTGTGGTGAAAATAAAGAACTACCACATATATATTATAATATATACTGTGGTAGTAATACATACAGTAATATATAAATAACATTATGTCCAAGGCGGATACGTAGCTCTAACTAACACCAACACCTTAAAAATTGAATAGAGTTAGAAACAGGTTTCGTTCTGTGTCACGCAAAGAAATAATCCAATAAAAAACGGTGGACTGCAGCATTTACAATGCTCTGCTTTGTTATTGTTTGAACTGACTAATACTGCACAAATAACACTAGACAACATCAGAAACGAAGCGTGTAAAATACGACAAAATTTTTATGTATAATACGTGCATGATGAAAAAAAATGAATAAACGAAAAATAAAATGTAGTATATTTAATAAAGTACACACACCCATATAATTTATTATAGCACTAGCTAGTATGTCTTTTTTATTGTAGTAAATATTATTTTATTCTCTTCCCTACTCGTATGTATTATTTATTATCGTATTATTTATACACACAACACAAAGTTTTAATAAATAACAAAGATAATAATAAATAATAACAATAACAACAACAAAAATGATAAAATAATACAAATGTGGTGATGACTGCAGGCTTTCATGCTGATATCATACAGTGGTAACAGAAGCAGATCATCGTCGACATTCGTATTTTCGTTTAACTTAATATAATTATTTTCTACCTGTAATATATATTTTTTCTATTTTGAAATGTCAGGAAGTGCTGCAGTAGGTGCCATGGCAACTGGAACTTTGTTAGCTGCATTAGTAATAACAACCAGTAAACCAGAAAACCCAACTATTCGAGAGGCAAATTGGCGTTATTATTTGAGAAACTTGAAATGGGATTCAGAAGCCTTGTATGTAACTCTACGGTGCACAATCACGCCCACTTTCACACATGCAACCTTTTACTATTATACATATGTATATAAATATGCATATATCATAATGTCCATGTTTACTAACATCATATTTATTTATACCCGTACGTGTTAAATATTTACAGGCAAGACCAGTGGAGTAAACCAACAAAACCAAAAGGCAATTGGCAAAAAAATCGTTTGCAACCATGGGCAGGTCGTCAAGGTTATGAAAGTGTAAATGGTTGGACAGGAAATTCAGCTAAAACCATATTACTAGATCAAATTCAACGCGATACCCAAAAATAAACAGTACGGTTTAAGGCAGCTTCAATGATTTAACAAGTATCATTACCTATCATAATTAGTTGTTTGTAAAATATTATAGGAGTGAGGAAGTGTATTTCATTTAAAAGTTAAAGTGGAAAACAGAACACCCTTTTTATACGTGTGCTTACGCTTTAAAGGTATTTGATGATTTAATGCATATATTGCATACATTTAGTAAGTTACCGATAATTGTTTTACTTTTTATTAAATGAGAAGTTACCTCTCTGTTTTTTTTATTGTTTATTCTCACGTAAAGCCTTTAATCTGGCACGGAAATCTAAAGCCGTTCCGGTTGACGACCTATTCACATCTGTTGAATTTCTTCTGTTAGATTTTTCTGGGGTTTTTGTTTTTGGTAATGGGATTGAAGACCCTTCTATACTAGCACGAACTTTAATATCTCGTTTCCCATCACCCAGCAAATTTCCTTTCAATGCTGCTAAACGCTCTTTCATGGCTTGCAAACTTTGTCTTGAACCACTTGAACGCCTCCCCCCAGTAGTTGAGGTACGTTCGTTTGAATTTTCCCCAACCTTAATTGTAACATCCCGAGCTGAAGTTGCACTAATATCAGCGGCTTCTAAACGTTTTAGCTGGTTCAATATGAAGGTTTGAAACGTTGAGCTACTTTCATTCATATATGGTTCCGTGTCAATATTTGGATGCTCTTTTTTGAATTCGTAAAGTTCTTTTACCCCACTTTGAGTTTCCTTTGACTTAATTTTATCAAAAATCTTTTTGAGAATAGAGTCAAATGATCCAACTTTTTCTTTCTCGTTTGTAGTTTTTACAGCATCACTTAATATAATATCGTTTGTTACAAAAGATTTATTTGGATTCAAACTATTAATCAATTCACCAGTAAATGAACCAACTGGAATATTGCAAGTTTCACTAAAGTTATTTGGAAAACTACGATGCTCAACAAGATTTGCAATCACAACTTTAAAAATTCCAACGATTTCTTTGCTTTCAGAAAAGGATGGGTCTTGCTCAAACAACTTGTGTATCGCAGCGTAAATTTGTAGATCACTAATATTTGCATATGGGTTGCTTCCCTTTAGATACGGTTCTTTTGCCTCCATTCTAATTGTTTTAGAGAACATTTTTACCACCAAACTTTGACCTTGGGACTTAAAAGGAAATTCGCCAGACAATGATATCAATGCTTGAAACACGTGGCATCGATTGCAATGTTTTACAGTATAATTTGCAATTCTGTTACAGGCTCCAACCGATGCCTCCCCTAGCTTTCCAAAAACTAAATTTTTCACTGTCAATTTTATAAGCAACTTTAATGCCTGAACATCAATTGTTTTGACAAAATTTTTATGCTCCATCATCTTAACAAGAACTGTTAATGCCCTTGTTGTATAAATGGAACTTAATTCGTTACTTGCCTCCATTCCAAATTCAATAACTGAACATACTCGCTCAACTATTGCAGGTGCCAAATTAGCATCACTTATTGCAAGCAATACTTTTTGATCTGCATTTTTAACATCATTTTCTGGAGCGAATATATCAGTCATTTTTTTCAGTGAATCAAAGCATGGTCTAGACTCACCTATTTCATTTTTTACGTCTCTCCTCTTCCACTCATCTATACAGGCTACAACATTTGTCACCGTCTTTACGGCTTCAGCCTCTTTGCTTAAATCCACAAGTTCTTCTTTTTCTGCACCTTGCTTCGTATAATCTAGCAATGGTGATCCGAGACCATCAGAGGAATCGATTGAATGCTTTTTTACTATAGAAACTGCTAGCGTTTTTGCCGGGCTACCGTCCTGGGATTCATCAATCTCTAAATTTTCAATTTGGCTCACGACTAAGTTCAATTCTTTATCTGAAATTTCTTGAAACTCAAAAACAAATTCATCCTCCGTCGAGGCAGTATTTTTCTCATCGCTACCGTTCATCAATGCTTCAACATTGATGCTGGATTTAGGCGGTGAACGCAACGAAGTGGTCATTGCATCAATATCTGCAAATAAGGCTTTAGTTGATGCTGCAGAGCGTGTTGCTGCAGTGATGGAAGCGTTTCTACTATTCGCTCTCTCCGTTGTCTTTTTAGTATTATTGTCAGAATTTTTTTTGCTTTGTTTTTTTGTAAAATCTGGTATGACTTCGCCTAACACAGATTCCAAACGCTGCTTCAACAATGTCTCTCCTTTTGAACTTAAAGAACGACCAATACATTTGAAAATTTTTTCAGTATCGCGATCAATATTTTCCCATGCGGCTACTATTGCTACTAACGCACCTTGACGGATTGCCTCTGTTTGACTGTCTATTTCCGATGCAATGGATCGTAAACCTTTTGTTCCAACTACTTTCCAACCTTCTGTTACTATAAGTCGTGCTACTTCATCTAAATTAATTTTTCTAGATTTACTATTTCGTATTGCACGCGCATCAATCCCGTATAAAATATATTGTGCAACTTTAGCTGGCTCGTGAATTGAGCTAATAATTCGGATCATTGTTCTATAATTGTCGGCTAGTCGTTCAATTTTATTGCCAACATGTAAGGCAAGACATGGTAAGATTACACTAACTTCATAATCGCTCATTATATAACCATCTTCTTTCAACATGTTGAACAGAGCTAATAACATTCCTTGCAAGGGTTTTAACACATTTGCTTGTTTTAAATCTAAGTGAAGTGTTGCCCATTTAAAAATCAAATCTAGGTTGCTCATTATTGCATCTCGATTTCCCACATCGATAATAGCACCTTTCAACATATCGCACGCTTTGCTAATATGATTTAATTTTTGGCTAGTGCTGTTGCTAAAAAGAAAGCTGAAGAACTTTGGGCTGGCAACCTGTTCTAAATTACAACGCATTCTTTCGACTAAATCATTTGCTGGTGGTTCTGGTCTATCTGGAAGAACCCATGGGCGCCTTGCAGCTTCTTTGCCTCGTTGCAACTTTTTCTTCAACGGCATCGCTTTTAATATTGGCGAGTTATCAGTATTTTCATTGTTGATATTATTTTTATTACTCTTAACTGATTTAGTAGTAGGTTCGACGGGTGCTGATACACGTCTTGATTCTTTTGGTGCGGCACGTCGCCTTGAAGTTGTTGTAGTCGTCGATGCTCGGCGTGTGTTGCTTTGCTTAGTTGCAACTGTGGTGTCTTTGTTGGCAGTACTACGTGTGGTACCATTTACAACACGATCAACTATTGGTCTAAGTGTCCTAGCTACGACGCCATGCAATTTTTCGAACTCTTCTATTACAACAGTACTGCCCGCGTTTTCGGAAATAATTCTTAATACATTTTCTGCACTTTTTCTGGTATCAGATTGTTTGCTTTGGCACAATATTAGGACACCTGGAACTACTAAATATAATTCGCTTGGGGTTGCAAATGAAATAAATTGTTCCATCCATTGAGCAACTTCTAAATGTCCGCCTTTTTCATTTATCTGTCCAGGTATATTGGACATAATTCCATCGACACATGGTGTATGAACTTCACCGTTATGCTTGCACCATTGTGTTAATAATTTTACTAGTTCAGGGATAAGTTTCTTATTGTTGCTTGAAAGGCATAATAAAACGTCTTGTATAACATATTTTGTAAATTTAGAGACTAGTGGGCCACATTTTTTTATTAAATCGGTAATGCATGCTGCAATGCGCACCTCCGTGTTAGCATTTTTCTCGGCGCGCAATTGTTTCGTCAATTCTCGCATAATACGACATGCACCTTTGTTGCATTCAACTTGACCCTTGATATTTTTTACAACTTCATGTATTGTTTTTGTAGCCTCTTGTCTTTTTTTCCAAGAATTCTTATCATCTGAGCAATGCAATTTATTGAACAAGGATTTATTAACTCTATCCGTAATATCAATTACATTTGTTGTATCTTCCGCGTCATTACAGCTGTCTTGTGTAGTAACTGCAGTGCTAATTGCATTGATCTTGCGTTTAGATTCTTTTCTGTTAGCGGCAAGAGATTTTGATACATCCATGTTTTCAAGTGTCTTTATCAAAGCTTCCCCGCGTTTGTTTGATACCTCTCCAATTATTTGAATAACTTTCCCACCAACAAGTTTGTATATATTGGTCAAAACTGACTCAGCCTTTGCCTTTAGTTTCGGTGTTTTATGCTCGAGTCCATGATCCCCAGCAGCAAACTTAACCATTGATTTTATTGGGCAGTATGCAGGTCCAAACTCATCGCAACAAGTACCTAAAAATATTAAAACATCTTCGAGTTGACCTGGGCTCTTCAAACTTCCAGCTGCATGCAAAACGCGCTGTATTACAAATTTTGGAGTAGCACATTGAGCAAGAGTAAGAAGCATGTTGTGCAAACTTTGCTTAATCTTGCGGTCGCCAAATTTAACTGAAGATGGCGCAATAAATTGTGCAGCGGTACCTACAGGGAATGGGATTGAATGCTCAACACATGCTTCTGCTATTGTGAATATACAATTAAATGCAGCATTCATTAGATTAAAATTGCTTGATTTAAAAGCTTTAGTGGCTGAACTCAGCAAAACTATGATAGCTTCGCTATAATTGTTGACAACCGTTGTTGGCGAGGTTTTACATGCATTTTCAAATGCCTCTATGGCTTCTTTTACTTCCTTCCATTTGCTTGATTTAATCTTTTCTTTTACCTCACTCCAATTTTCTAATTGTAATGATTCCAATATTTCCAATGCTTCAGTTTCTGTCATAATGCTTGGTGTGTCTAAATTTACAGCATCGGCATCAATTACTTTTTTTTTGCCTTTATGATCATTGTTTGATCTTTTACTGGCATTACCTTGTTTCTCTGTTGGTGGTAATGAAGTGCAATCAGGGGCAGATAGCTTTCTTTTTCCTCCGGCATGAATGCCAGTACTTGTTCGTTGAGATATACTTGAACGTTTATTGCTATCTTTTGATCTAGTCAACTTATCGTAGAGACTCTTATCAGACATTTGTAATTCATTCAATATTTCCCGTGTAACGGAATTATTTTTCCCCAACTTTTCAATTGTAGCAACACCAACATTTGTAGCACCTTTTCGCACATCTGGTGATTTGCCATTTGACGACAAAAAGCTAGACACCTCAATTAAACCTTTTACAAGATGTCCTTCTAAGTTTGATCCAGATTGGATCATTCGTACTAAAAAGGACAGAGTATTTTCAATCACAAACGGGTTTGTGCCGGGAGTTTTGCATAATTTAAAAACTCGCATTTCACACATATCTTCCAAAGATACACAACAAATACAAATAGAATCTAAACATGCATTAACTGCATTAACGTGAATTTTTTTCTTTTCTTTATAAAGTGTAAATAGATCTGGTAGTAATCGCTTTGCGTAGTGGGCAAACAAATGACGGCCTGTGCATGCAAATGCAGTTGTTAAATTCATCGATGCTATTCTAATCCATAAGGTTGAGTCTTTAAATGAATTTTTTATGACTTCATACGCACGGGCAAAATCACAGGCCGGGCTTAAACGTCCGGCACTTGATGTGATTTTAGTAGCAGCTTCAAGTGCTTCTTTACGTACACTCCATTTTTCGCCACTTTTTGATGCCGTATTTAGAAACTTCTCAATTCGGCTTGTAATATCAACTTCTGGCATAGATTCATAAATTTCTTTGGAAATAATATTGTTGCTTTTGCTTGAGTCGTTTTTCTTGTTAAAGTTACTGCTATCATGATTACTGCTGCTACTAGCCGTAGAACCTGTTATATTTTTGCTGTCTAGTTTGCTATCATTTGCCCCATCCTCAATATCTTTCAATGCTTTTAGTGCCGTTTGCTTTGCAACAGCCTCGTCGATTTCTTTTTTCATTGCTGGTTTCAATGCACTAAAATCAAATACTGCCAAAGTTTGTGTAAATCCATATACAGTCTGAACAAACTGGACAGATTCTTTGCGAGTAGCGGCATGTGTTGATTCCAACATTTTCTTGATTCCTTGTTGTATAGGGCCTAAAGGAATAGTTGGGATACCAAAATATTGAACTGCTTTGATTAGAACAGTAACGCTATTCGAGCTAATCTTAACCTTTTTATGAGAAGTAGCTTTGATAAGCGTAGAAACAATGGCATCTTTTTCTTCTGTGGCTTTCAAAATACTTAGAACTAATTTTGTTGCGGCATTAACAACTGAACTTTTTTGTCCAAAGTTGTTAATGGTCGCGTTTAACATTTCCTCCAGCTCAAAAGTACCATTACGGACTAGCTTACTATTGTTTACAAATGCATCGCATACTTTTAATCCGTCAGCGACACATGCAGCAAACTTATCTTTTGCACAACCATTTATAAATGCTTGGTATTGTGTAAAAACTGAATCGTTAGGCTTATCTTTTACCGATTGAAATAAAGTATGTAATTCACGATATGCTGCTTGTCTATCTTTCCATTTCTTACTACCTAAACGTTCTTCAATACTACGATTATCCTGTTCTTTTTCTGTCGGTACACTTTCAGCAAATTCAGACATATTGCTAATATCATTTGATTTATCCACAGTAGCACCTACTCTTGGAGAATTCATAACTTTGCCAATATTACCAGATTTCAACATATGTGGCGGTATACTACTTTTAACTCCGTCTTCAATGTTTGACACATCAATAGAAAGGTTATTATTATTTATTGAGCCTACATTAACATTTTCATCGTTATTGGGGATTGGTGATGATAACATTTTGTATCGTATAGGTGTTCGTGTATATATAAAAGTGATGGTTCGTTATGTGATTGGAGTGAAACAAATGTGTATGTATATTATATCAGGACGTGTAATCGTTTTGTTGAATTATTGGTGAGTGTGTGTGTGTGTGTGTATGTTTTTGTGGTGTACATTTATTAATAGTGGTAGATGGTTGCCATGTTAGTTAGTTATTATTTGTTTTGTTTTGGTTTTTTTAGTGAAGAAAAAAGTGAAAAAAAGTGATGATGATTCTCTTCTTTCTTCTTCTTGATATTTGTTGTAGTTATATTTATCATTTTGTGCAGTGTTATTTGTGTGTGTGTCTTTTGATTTGCGTTGTGCATGCTATTTCTATGCTATTTTCCGAACGTTAAGTTTCTGTGATTTCAGCCTTACTGTGATTAAGGTATTTCGGCCTCCATACTATTATTATTATTATATTTTCAATTTAAATTTCTTCTATTAATTATTCTTTTTTCATCAAATGATGAATCAACAAAATTCACGAGATTTGAAATTTTCCAATAATAATAACAATAATAATAATACAAAATATTATGTATTATTATTATTATGCACGACGATGTATATGCATGTATCATGATCACGCGATTCTTGTTTTTTTGTACACAATTCTGCATGCTATGTCTATGTGTAAAGGGATAATATTAATACGCGTGTATGAACTTACCAAATACGTGATCCAATACCTTGTCAATATCGTTATCTTTTGCTCCAACATTATTACTCATTCCCCCTTCGCTACCATCTTTTTTATCCAATGCGGTTTTGCTGCTAAGAATATTGTTATCTGGTGATTTACGGTTTATTGATAATAATGGCGATCTCGATACATGGGCAGATGACATGTTTCCATTGCTATTGTTGTCTTGGGCTGATGGGCTACTTTGCAATTGTTCATTGCTATTTAATTTTTTTAATGTCGTTGGCAAAGGCCTATCATCATTATTATTATATGTTGTGACAGGAGATAATCGTAAATCAAAAGATGGACTGCGACTTGGACTAGATTTATCAGACAATGAATCCAGTTCTTCATCGAACCCTGCCTCTTCGATTAACCAATTGAATTCAAACTTTTTCTCTACTAATAACTCAAAATCTGGTGTACGCATTAATACATAACCTATAGCATCATCTTTTGACTTATTTATGTTACTTTTTTCTTCTTCTTCCTTACCAATATGATCATTTTTATCATCAGCATCGCCTTCATTATTATTTTCTTTGGTACTATTAATAATTTCATCACCCAACGATTTTTGTCTTTTCTTATATAAATTCATTGTTTGTGTTAAATTAATCTGTAACCAATCATCCTTGATAGCGGTTGCTTTAAAAATTACATTACAGTCGACGGTTTCTAATACATCGCTTGTGGGTGACGGGTGGCGCCTTATATTTAGCTTAGCGCCCATTTCTTTTATTCTATCATGAAATATAAATGTAACGGGCTCCAGTAGTAAAATATTGCCGGCAGATAATTTCCAACATACCCACCCATCGCCAACATCAATCCAGCAACCTATCCTTTTATATCCGGTAAGATACCTTTCATTTTTGCCTATTGTCCTTATTATATCACTTGAAAATGCACGATGCTCATACACACGTTGCTCATCCAATAACTTATTTAAATTGTCGTTTGTAATTGGCGAAGATATAAGTGCAGTAACGTTTGAGACTGGGGAAGAATTTTTAGACGGCGACGAGGATAAGTTGTTAATAATTTTTTGCTCGTCATTTGCAGACGTAAATAGACATGGCCAATGCGGTCGGGAAAGCATTCTATAATCTTGTTCCATATTATTCATTTGTATCTATGTTTATGTTTTGCACACGCGTGTGTATGTGTGTATAGATATTATATATGCCATATGGTATAGAGTGATTTTTTCGAGTAGATACATTTGCAGGACACTCTCTCTCTTCCCCCGAGCGATGTTGTTCATTATTTTTTTCAATAATATAATGGTAGTCAATTTATATATATTATAGTGCTATATATATACGGTACTATTATTATTATAATAATATTATTATATAATAATATTATTATAATATATATTACTATTAAAATACAGATGATAGTAAAATAGAGAAGAAATTCAAAAAAATAAATAATACGAATTGATGTCACAACCTACAATAATAATAATATGTAGTAGTAGTGGTAGTAGTATAATTTAGATTATGTAGTATAATATTAAGTAAGAGTAAAAAAGATAATCATATATATAAATTCTTCGTGCCGTGGTGAATCCTCGGTATAATAACTCAGTGATAAATAATATAAATACAATCATGTGTGCTATACAGTACTAACAATAGTCAAACAACAACGTGCCAACCGTTATTATTATAAAAAAATAATTATTTTATTTATTGGTATTATTTTATTTGGTTCGATGATGTTTTTTTTTTTGGTTGTGCTTCTTTTTATTTTTTTTTTATTATTATTAATAGTTAGTATTATATTATTATTATTATTATTATTATTATATTTTTTTTATGTCGTCTTTGAAAACCGTTTTACATGATAGTTACACCACGTTTACTCCATCGATAGCAAAATGAAACAGAAAGTTTATTCCATTTCAGTAGATTCTTAATTACTTTGATAACTTATTTTGTATATATCCTTGGTATCTTTAGATCATGTCAACCCGAAGATTGCCATTTAGGAAAAAGCCAAATGATATTATACAGAGTCGAATAGAGGCAGTCGTAAATGGCGGTCATAAATTATTTTTGATGCAAGAGTTGGGACCAACATTGTTTATTGTAAGAGAAGAATATGAAGAGGAACGTAGTCCACCGCAAGTGGATCAGCAGGTCAGCACTGCTGCTAATAATAATGAAAGCAACGGAAATGCTATTACCAAGACTCAAAAATATAAAGTTGCAATTGGCAACATGCAAAAATGCACTTGTGGTAGCTCAGATATTTGCATCCATATATTGTTTATTATGTTAAAGGTACTACGAGTACCAAAAACCAATCCAGTAATATGGCAGCATTCATTACTAGAACGTGAAATTAATGATTGTCTATCCGGGAGGTATAGAACTGCAGATCAAAGTCGTCGTCCAACTGTCCGTGACTATTTGAAGCGTTCTTCAAAAAGCAGTTGCGATGACGATAATAACAATAATAATGCAAAAAGAAGACAAGTAGAAGAGGGGGATACGTGTCCTGTGTGTTTAGACGATTTAACAAATGAAGACAAGGAACTAACATATTGTAAAAGTGGGTGTGGGAAACAAGCACATATTAAATGCATGATAATGTACGCAGAACATCAAAAGTCTGTCGGAAAAAAAGTTACTTGTCCACTATGTCGGTCCGATTGGGGTTCAATGGTGTTATATGATTTAAAATCAGAATTAGTAGCGGGCAATAATGCATCAAATCATCCAAAAGTACGTTGCTGTCATTGTCCATCAAGAACAGAACTACATGGTACCAATTACCGCTGTCTAGTATGTGCTGACTATGATTTATGCCCTAGATGTTTTCGTTCAACAGCTGTACATGCACAACATCCATTTGTTCAACGAGAATCGCCGCATCACAGTTGGAAGCCAGCACCACGTGTACCACGGCGAGATACTATATCAAGTCAGCGGCGTAGGTTGCAACAAGCGTCGTCCTCGTCATCTTCATCCACTTCATCCTCGTTAGTTAGACAAATTCAGCATATACAACAGTATCGTGAATTTAATAGCAATGATTATGAATTACTTTTGCGCTTAGATGAGGAGAATAGGCGTGAACAGAGACGTTTAAATGCACTTACTAACACAAATGATTTATATGAAGATGATGCCGCTGTTCGTGTGCCTCTTGCTATTTACTTAATACAATGTATTAAAGCATGTTACACTACCTTTAACAACAGAACACGTGCAACGTTGAATTATAATTTACCAAATATGACAAATAGTGTCACCTGTGTACAATGCAACGGTCGCATGTCGGGCACAAGTAATCCTGTCCGTTTAATTTGCGGTGATTGGGTGCATGGAACATGTGTCGAGACTTTAATTTCATCTTCAATCGTTAATATCACATCATCAACACGTACCAACAATGCAACAGACGATCATCATGACAACAGTAATAATCGTACAATGAGTAATCAAGTTAAATATCCGTCTTGTCCAAAATGTAAGCAATGTTTATATCCAGGTTTAAAGCCAAGGTACAAAAAAAAAAAAAAAAATGATCGGAAGAAAAAGAACAAGAACAAAAGTGATAGTCAATTACTACTATCTTCAAATACTGGAGAAATGAATAATAATAATTTTATTATTGAAGCAACTGGCATTCATGCTTCAAACAATAACGATAATAATAGCAGTATTAACTCTCTGATTCAATCAAATTGCAGAATACATTCACAAAACAAGCAATCGAAGCGTAGACCCTATCAAAATACTAGAACATACGGTAAACGACGGAATAACAGTATTACCATCAACAGTATGGATAATAATAATCTTTCGTTAAATGTCTCATCTCAAAAGTCAATATCAACTTCTATAGCAAAACGAGGTGGTAAAATTCATACAATTAACAACTTTAACAATCGAAGAAAAGGTAGCCGACAAAGCTTGGTAGGTTTACGGAGAAGTCATAGTGCTGGAACTAATAGTGCTGTTACTCAATCATGTATAGAAAATGTAGAAAATTATAAAGATGCAGCTAATGATGGAGAGAGTACCTTGGTGCTACAAACAATATCGTTGGGGTCATCTTTACCAACTAATAATGTTGATAATAATAAAAATAACAATGACAGAAGATTAATTGCTAGTAGCTCTGGGCAAAGCAGATCAAGCCGTCTAAAGATTTCTAAAAATAGAGCAAATAGAATGCCAAATCTCAGGCAAGATGTCTTGAGTGGAAGTGGTATCCGATTTGGAGGAGGTATATTAAATGCTTTGATATCATCCAATGGTAATGTACAAAACAACAACAATAGTGTGAAGCGCGTGAACAAAAGAGCAAATGGAAAAGTATTTAGGGGGTTGACATTTCGTCGGACGTGACACGTAAAAATGATTAAACGCAAATATGAAAATAACATATACACGAGGTTATGTAAAGAGATATATACATGAGGGTATGTAAAGAGATATATACATAACTTAAATCTTCCCTCCCATACAAATGCAAAGATATCATATACGATAAGGCATTTTTCCGTAAGTTATATATAAAATTATTTGAATGAGAATGCATGTTTACGATTGCACATTCAAAGTTTTAATCTCATCAATGCAAACTTAGTTAATCCTTTATATTTTTCTCGAACAAAACAAGACACTGGTTTCGGCCACTCTTCCATTAATTTCTTGTAATGTTGAAATCCAAACTTTGTAGCATACCATTTTTTCAACCAATCTTTATGGTCAATGACAGAAATAATAACTTCGTCGTAGCCCTTTTTACGCGCATCGTTTAAAATTTGGTTCATTATTTTTTCACCTAATCCCAAATTTTGGTAATTTAAATGCGTACATACATATCCTAATTTACATGGATTTTGGCTAGCGTGTAACTTGGCATATTTTAAATCACACTTTTCAACAAACGCACAAGCAACAATTTCACCATTTTTATTGTTATTTGTAATAATTTTTGCACCAATCAACATGCCATTTTTGTTTTCTATCATGTGTAGTATCTCCGCTTCGCTAGTTCGTGTGTATTTTTTAGGGCCTATATTATTAATGACATTGTCTACAGACTCTTTATTATAATCTAAGAAGTGCACATCACCCTGATAATATGCATCCTCAACAAATTTTAGTACTTCTGGTATGTCGCTTCGTGATATGGCATGATATTTTAATTTTAACTCTTTCTTGCTTGTGCTACTGGTCTTTCTGCTACTGTTGCCTGAAGTTACTGCAGCACCTGAGTTGTAGCTAGAATCGTCTACTTGAGACGATGGAATAATGCGATGCAATGCTTGGTTGTACAGAGATTTTGAGCCTGCTAAGATGACAAAGCCATCCCAGTCAAGTCCATTTATTAAACTTTTACGTTTTGCTGCTTTAGCCACCAACCGATCAAATTCACCGCGATCTACGAATACATCTTGGCGCTTTAAGAATTTAAAGATGTCTTCAATCGCCACGTGATCGTTTCCATCTTTATCAAGTATTCTAAATGCTAAACGCAATATTTTATCGTCATGTAAGTCATTGTTGCTAGGGTCCATATTTTCACAATTCTCCTTCGATTTGCATAGCAGTGCTAAACCAACTAAATATTCTTGAAAATCGATCTCGCCGTCGTCATTTTCATCAAGTAAATGAAACAAGCTTTCTAATTCTGGAAAGTTCGAATTAGTAGCATTACGTTGTCCGTCACTTGCATGGTTATAGATACTAATAAATTCTTCCAAACTTACAGTACCACTTTTGTCTTTATCCATTTCTGCAAATTTTTCTTGAAACACTTTAATTGTTGCAATGTCTACATGAAACATTTTTTCAACCTTTTTAAATTCTACAACACCAGCATTTGCTGGCATATGATAGTTTAATGCTTCCTTTTGTAACCATACATCTTCAACACTGTGAGAGCTAGCGTGCACGCCTAGTGCATCGCACATTGCAGATCGCACACGATGTCCGTATTTGCGCGCAGCATTTGCAGCACTTCTACGGTTTGGTTGTTTCTGAGCAATTTCACTGAAGTTTAATGGCGATATCACTGGTAAAAAATGTACTTTAAGTCGCGTAAATGGATTCGATAACATACGGAATATAATTTCTACTTGGCTTAAACCACCATGAACCCAACTAGGGTTTACTGGTATATTCATGCCAAATATTCCACTACTTCTTGGGTAAGTTATAACACATGGCTGTATCGGGACGGCAGGAATAAATGCGCCAGATTTAAATGTAATCAATAACTTTCCATTGGTACAAGTACCTTCAGGAAAAATCAATGTCTGCGGCCATCCAGAGTCTTCTTTTGCTCGATCTTTCATGGATTGAATGACATTTGATTTCGATTTTGGGTCTTTACGATTCACTGTTATAGTTTGTATTGCTTTTACAATTGTACCAAAAAATGGTATATTCAAATGTTCCCCCGCGGCGATTGGTGTTGCCATGAATTTGTAGATGTAATAGAAAGGTTCAATAAACGATATATGATTTGAAACGACTATTGCGCCTTTGCACGGTGTATTTATATTTTGTAAACCATCTTCCTCAATATAGACAAAACCCATGGAAAATAACACAACTCGTATGGCTGGACGCAAAGTACAATACAGTAACAGCCTTCGCCACTTTGGTAATGGTTTGGTTTTTAAATCTTTCTCTGGTATACCAAAGATACATATATTTGCAGAGATATTTGCAGAAATTAATGCACATACAAACGTTAACACGCGTACAGGCAACAGTGTAACTGAACCGATTGATAACACTGTACGTTGTAAGATAGATAGTTCTTTTCCTTCGTATTTAAATGGATTCTCTTTCTTGGTTTGGCCATCATTATAATCATTCATCGTTTGAAATATAGATAATTTTCTGCGTACCTTTTTCTTCCGTAACTCCGTTGCCTTCGTTTTGTCAGAAGTGTTATTACTCGTTTTTTTGGCATACCGTCCAAGTTTGTAAAATACATAAACGGCACCCATGGTTTGCAACGCTAGTGTCGTGTATTGGATATATCTCAAAATATGTGTCATACT
>JACLAC010022497.1_pt1 | contig 17115 bp, 17 predicted proteins | sample 8027881 | NCBI WGS metagenome assembly JACLAC01 (sample SAMN15725517, study PRJNA655200) | protist metagenome | isolation source: fluorescence activated cell sorting (FACS) single amplified genomes of... | place: Spain: Blaines Bay Microbial Observatory, Mediterranean Sea | collected 2016-01-19
TCACATGCAATTCCCAAAGCCTTGGATATACTCACAACTGGTGACGTTGAATCGGCACATGCCATACTCTCCGATCGCGCCTTGATCTGTGCTTCTTCTCTATTTTTTGGAACCGTTGCAAAACCAGCATATCGTGCAACATACTCGACATATGTCAATCATCCATGGAAAGTCGATGCAACTGATAATCATCTCTATCCCAACTTCGAGCGCTGGGAACAGCTTCGTACAATTGTATGGAATGACTGTACGCGCAATGCTTCGAAACTTGGCTTTCTCTGGCGCCTTTTTTGGAAGGTCTATCCAGGATATTGGAACAAATATGAGCGCCTAAGGCTTCCAGAAGAAGTGGGATGTTGACAATTGCGCAACGAGCAGCGTAATATCGGTTAGGTCTCGTATAAAAAAATTCACGCCTCTTGGTTTTTTGCTGCGAACAAAAGACACCAATACCTCATATGTTGGATTTTCTATCCCGAAATACACCCCAGTATATACAAGTGCTCTAAATGAACTTACTCTCATTAGAGACATCAAGTGTCCTTCTATTTGGATACAACCATCGTCCTTAATTGCTTCTGCCATTCCAATATATGTCCAAAAAAATCTTATCCTACATCTTTTATCTAGTCCTACCCTTTGTCTATCTCAACGCAACATTGCTGCTCGGAGTATGGGTATTTCATTATTTCCCACCGATTCTCAATGGCATTTGCACCATGCTGGTGCTTCCCATCTCGTTGTACATGATTTTTTGGTGGCTTGAACAAAGACTTCGTGGCGCATTTATTGAACAGCCAGAAACGCCTTTTGGATGCCTTTTAATTTTGGCAAGTTTCTTTCCCATATTTTTTAACGCCAGTGGTTTTGGGGATTATTGGAACATTCGAAATCAGCGAATTCTACTCTCTCCAAGCATTACACAAGCGCAATCAGAGGACTTCTCTACGGTGGCTTTTGTACAGCTTGAAGATGTCGACCTTATACAAGAATCCTATGGCTATCATCGCCAAACATCTGCTTCGAAGAATGCAGATCATACGACCAGAACAACACACCATCAGATCGTCGTTCCCATAGCCATGAAAGGAAAAAGCACACGTTTCTTTGCGCATCAACGCTATACCGATAAAGAACCAGCCATCCTTCTCTCCAAAGATCTCCAGCTAGACCCCATCGTATATGCTTGGATAGAACATGACCCCTACAGATTAAAAACCTGTAACAAAGCCTTTAATGACTATAAAAACAAATCAAACACCACCGTTCAAAACCCAATATTCATTCGGCTTACCAGGAAAAATTATACCCAAGCACTGGAGAAGAAAAAAAACCATTTTTTCATCTACATAGGCTTTATGAATGGGCTCTCGCTCTTGGTTGTGCTCTTCTTGTTTGGCCGTAGAAATAAACACCTGGAGAAGAAAACAGAACCTTTGGAAAAAAGTGGTGAAGATGTATGACAAAGAGAGATACGCTTGAACAAAAATTTACAGTCACAATTTTTAGCGACTTTTGAAGGCCCGTTCACAGAGCTGAATCAGCGTCAATATAAGAACCCACATTTCCTTTTCGGGTGTCATTTGCTTCGAAATTACAGCCGCTTTTTCGGCTTTATGACGCTTATGGATAAGGGCTATGCTTTCCTCTTTCCAAACAAAATCGATCAAAGACTCACCATCATCATACCAATCCTCTCCTATCTCTAGACCAAAAAACTCAACGGAGTATGATTTATGAACAGATTTCTTGGGTCGACGAGCTGTACCCAACGTTTGCCCTTCCGCATTAAAAATGGCACCCGATGATAGCTGATATCGTCCCACATTTGTGGAATTGCACTTGATATAAAACACGCCCTCTTTGAGAGTCATCTCGAATGTTTCTTTTTGTGTGCATGCTGCGATAAATGTATCTTCCCACATTCCAGTCAAGCGTTCTTCATCGGTTCCAAAAGCGACCCACTTCATTTTGCTGTCACCGAAAAATCCTCTACGGGACAGTACGTTATCGGTCTTTTCCTCTTCCACGTTCTGGGGTATCCAGGCTATAGAGAAGAGACGCGCATTCCAAGGCGAGAGCTGCGTTCTTTGTGCTTGTATACTTTCGCAAAAGGCTTGTCGAACGGTATTTTTTTGTGCCAAGGACCTCATCCGCTTCGACCTACGAATAATACCAAAATACACAATTGCTGCAATCCCAGCGAAAAAACACAAATAAAGATGACGATGAGGATAATAAACAATACAGCAATCATGCCAAGACCTCTTCCACTCGCAAATATGAAACATACTCTTTTGCTGTGTTGTTGTGGTGATACAAAAACAACATATCCGATGTTTTCCTCACAACTGGAAGAAACTAAAGACTCCGTAGCGAATCTTCATCTCTATTGCATTTCGGCATGGTAAAGATAGACCCTGGATATAGCAAAAAGATATTGTGGAACGGGTCGATAAATGATAGTTTTGTATTATGGATATGGTGATTCACATCATGTATGTCCAAATGCGATTGCATTCTTCCGTGCCACAGCACAATCTACACCACAAAATGATTGCACAAAACCCAGAGGAATTATGAAAACATCATTTTTGCTATTCCCCATATTAATCGGATGCTTGGGTAATGACAGCCCCGAAAACACAACCAACAATGTTGTCCCCAACCAAGGAACTTGGACCGTAGATTCCTCCGAAACGATCATTGATTCATGTGGTTTTTTCGGTGAAGATGAAGGGGAAGATTCGCAAGAGGTGGTTTTTGACTTCAACCAAAATGACAACGGTGGCTATACATTTGCAACTTGCGAGCATCCAGAAGAGTTCACAATCAATGATGGTGAAGCCCAAGAAGTCGAGCTCTCATGCGATGTGTTGGGCAATGATTTGATCTGTGCAGATAATGTCCAAGAAGAGAACTTGAAAGAAGATGGAATCGATGCCATCGCCAATATTACCACCACTCTTTCAGGTGCCTTTGACTCGAGCTCCCAACTAAATGGAACCATGTCTATCTCCATCAATTGTGAAGGAGACGATTGCAATCAACTGACCGAATCGGGTTTTCAAGCTCCATGTGAGATCGCACTGCAATTCTCGTCAAGCTTCGACTCAAGCCTCGACTCAAGCCTCGACTAGTCCAAAATCATCATACACTCTCTCGCTACCTTTAATTCTTTGTACAGCACTATCTCCTCTTGTACTGAGAAGAAACCGGATAGCACAGCAAAACCCGTATCCAATACCCAACACAAAAATAATGTTACCCAAGGTCCGACCGCTGGAAGATATGGCGAAGTGTATGTAGACTTTGCCTCTGCCCCCGATGTCAAAGCATCTCCAAAAGAGTTAAGCTCTCTTCCACTCTAACATTCAAAAATGCTGAACATGATGTAAAGCATCTCACTGATGGAGATCGAAAAACAGTACGTTTCACTATCGGGCAGCACAAACGATTGATTCATTTTCCTGACCCAGCCAGCGAACGTCTTGTAACATCGTGGAAAGGTTCTTGGTTTGAAGCCCTACACCCAGCCGATGCTCCATCTATGGGAAAAGACTGTCCAGAGGAGAAATTCGATCACATCATAGAAATTGTGGATGCATATCTTGGAGGGATATATCCCAATCTCTGTATCAGTGAAATTGATGTGCAGGTTTTGGAGTGAATATCGTTCCTTCTCATTGCTTTCGAAACAGAGTCTCTGTTTTTCATACCATTCGTTCCTTCCCCTATACATTCCCCACGATATCTAAGCATTGCAATACACAAGCTATTGTTCGCTTTTCCCAATATATCGCAAAAACCCATTCCATACTATCCTCAAATGTGAGACATACGAAAATCCCCAGCATCAAATTATTTTGCTTTTGTCATGATGAAACTGTCGATATCAATGATTTTAGGTGTGTAGGAAGTAACGATATATCCTGCTCTTCGGGTACTATGATCTGCTTTAGATTGGGAAGTGGTACAAAATTCTCTAAAGAAATGAAATGCGTAAAATTACGTTTCAAGCACAACGTGTGTAACTTTGGTAGAGAGGGAAAATCATCCCAAAAATTTTGACTATACTTAGAAGATAGAGTGAGGATTTCCAAGTTTGGGCATGCTCGAAGTGAGACAAGAGAAGTTTTCGAGGCAAATGAAAGCGTTAGATCTTTTAATAGAGGAAATGCATTTTCTTTTCCCCTCAACAGAGGTGGTTCGAACCAAGAGCCCATATCCAGTGTTAATACTTCAAGATTTTTAAGATGCTCCAAAGATGGAGTGAAGCCATTGAGATAAAGATAGAGTTCTTTGATCTGTGTACAATCCGGTAGAGAATATCTTTGTATAGAGTACACATGTAAGGACAATACTGTTTTGGGAAGAGTTTTTAACACTTCGGAGATATCTGCTGTTGAAGCAACCCGATTATCATACAGAGAGAATCGGCTTAATAGAGGAAAATTCTTCCATCCACCCAATGCATTCAATGTTCTGGGATTGCAATTCAACGCAAATACTGGAGGACAATTGGAAAGGCGACACTGCGTCAGTTCTTTATAGCTGACTTCTATTCCACAAGAAGTATCTTTCGGCAGCTTCGACCAATTCTCATCATGCTGTTTTCCGATCGCAACACGCTTGATATTCGGACCAATTTTTTCGACATTTATGAGGCCATTTAGATACTCCACTTGTAGATCGTGAATGGGCAGATCTACTAGCTCGACAGCATTGGCTGTATATAAAGTTAATGACTGCAGTGAAGCTGAATTAGACAACATCGATAAAAAAGAGCAATCAAAATGGTCAATAACGATGGAGCGCAGTGCGGGTAATCTCGATAAAACAGTTAGGTCTATGGCAAACTTCGAGGCCATGTCGTCCGGTGCGATCGCTTCAAAGGAACGAATGGAATGCAATAATTTTTGACAATGACTCGCATCTGATGGTGCTGTCAGCAAAATCTCGATGGCGCAAACCTCATTTGTCCAAAGAATGGTTTCTACAATCCCATCATATGGGTTTTCGTAATATTCCAATGAAATTTGGCAGACATCCAATATGAGGCCTTTGAGATGTAATTTATACTCTGGTCCCGAACAAGAGCTATCCGCAAAGAGACGATCAAAACACACCGCACGATTTTCCAGAGAAGAAAGCAATATCAACCCTTGCTGAAAAGATGGAGGATATTTAAGAAGTTGACATATTTTTGTAAGGTCAGCTTGCATATGCACCATCAATGTCCAATCATTTGTATGTACGCTTTTTTATTAATGTAATGGGAAAGAGTGATGTCTAAACCACACAACACAGAATCTCATCATCTGTACACAACAAGATGAAAAATACTGTAGCATCGTTTGGAAAAACAGATTCCCTAAAAAGTACATTGGAGTATCCAAGAATACGATTATCTATACTAGTCCCACATGTGACAATATGAACTGTCAGTCCAACAGTGATTTGGATCGGTTGAGCATACGACATGTCTCTGCTGTGAACACGCACCATATCCTCCTTGGTTTCCATATCCTTGATGACCAGAATCAGCACTTGTATACAAAGAGCAGTTGGTGTTCGCATCTGAAGAGCTGCTATTGCCTACCCAAAGGCCAGCCGGGTACGTCGACAAGCTCATATTGTTAATGAAACCAAACCCCACAAGATAGGCTTGTTGACCAACCATTGCAGTACAAAATCCACCAGCAGCATTGAAGTCTCCTGGATATGTATCCGCACTGATATAGATCCCATTCTCTAAGACATATGATGGACCATCGATATTTCCATCACAATCGTTATCAATGCCATCGCCATTGATCTCAATGACATCTGGTCCAATATCAGGTGTCGTATCATCACAATCACCGAGCTCTGGTGTGTAACCTACAGGCATATCGCAAGCTTCTATTGCTGTGGCATCATTCGCGGCATAGCCATCTCCATCATTATCGGGGTAATAAAGATATAGAGGAAGATCATTGTCGATCACACCATCACAATCATTATCAAGGAAATCACAAATCTCTTCTGCTTCGGGATGGACTTCTGCGAGAAAATCATCACAATCATCATTGTTGAGGACAAAGCCTTCTACTGGTTCACAGACAACCACCTCAAAATCAGGACTTCCATAACCATCAAAATCAGAGTCTAGGTAGTATGTGGTACCCACGTTTTCATCGATCTGGCCATCACAATTGTTGTCGATGTCATCACAGATCTCAGTCGCCAGAGGATTGGCGGTCGGCTCCATATCATTGCAATCAAGGTTGTTATCAACAAAACCAGGCGGCGCCACGCAAGACTCTATCGATATCCACGAGCTGCCAAAGCCATCTTGATCGGTATCGGTATAAAAAAAGCTACCGACACCCTCATCCGCGTAACCATCGCAATTGTTGTCGATATCATCACAGATCTCCAGAGCGCCTGGATTTCTTTCCGGATCATCATCATCGCAATCATCTTCTGCGTTGAAACCATCCCCATCTGCATCGTTCAATTCAATTGGTGTTATATTGGTTACCTTGTCTTCACAAGCCAGCAGCAACATCATTATGATACAATATCGCATCTATTCCTCCGTGTTGAAACAAATTGTAAACCTAAACCTAACATGTGTATATTTTCATTGTGACTCGATCCAACAGGATTTCCCCTAAAAATGTACATTCCAAATCAATCGCTCTCTGGAACAATCTCATATCGGACAGGTAATTACAATTGTGATGCTGTTCTGTATTTCCTACATTCGGTTTGTACACATACGCTCGTTTTGGACTTTCGATCTTTTTCACAACAACACTTGGGAAAAGAAGATCGATGAACAGACCATATTTACTCATATGCAAGAAATTGGATATTACGGGCCTCACCATGCGAACCATTTAAAAGTTCTTCCACCTGCGTTTCTCCTGCTGTACTCATAATTTCCTCTCCCAAAGGCCAATAGTAAATATTCTCTTCTATATTTTGCTCCTCCAGGTACGCTATCCAAACCGGCCTTTCTGCAACAATCTCTTCCCAAATTGCATACATGGCATTATCTTCCTTGCCAGCAATAATGAGATCATCAATCCCTCCAAACCATACACTGCCTTCAGTCAATCCAAAACCGGCGATGACATCAACACATCCTATCCCCAAATTATTATTCAACATAGAGCTGCGAAAGAGAGGACTTTCTAACTCGGTAAGTTCTGCGATATCTTTACTATTTCTATAGAGTGTCAGGGTGTTGTTTTGAAAGCGCAATGTGATCCGATCTCCTTTCTGAAAGGTATTCCAGGTCACAGCCAAAGAGAGATTGTCTTCTTGACAACTCATCTCCGTACAGAATTCCAGCACAAGACGATCGATCTCTGTCGATTTTCTTACGATTATTCTATCCAATCCCTGTGAAACAAGTATGAGAGGTTTCCCCACCCCCGAAGGAATTAGCTCCGTCGCCAATACAAAGGAATATAACCATTCATCTGTGTAAATGGGTACGATCTTACTGCTATCACCATTGATGGTGATACAAGAGTCATCATAATTATAATTGACATAATGACTACTCGGAATCATTTTTTCTAGTTCTGCAAGATACTCCTTATGTTCACTCTCATCGAGAATGATGCATGCCAACAGAGATACAAATAGAATCATTACCATTCCGTACAAAAGAAATTCCCAAGATTTTCAAGGAGACACTCATATGTAAACATAAAAGAAAGTCTTCTTTATTATCTTTACAATCACTGTTCAAATTTGCCGCTGTATCTAGATTGTCTAATCCCTCCTGGAAAGGAGTGTTTCGAAAAGCCTATATTATCGATCTTCTCAATCATTTGATGAGCGCTTTTCGTTGTCTCGAAATGAAGTGGATTATCTCTTTAGCCGGTTGCAACCTCAAAAAAATCAGCACTGCAATCGTTTAAAAGCATAAAAGATAACGAGACAAATGTTCCTCTTCATTCTTGAATCGATATTGCATAGCTGTCTGACAGCCCATGTAAATATTGCGTATTTGTTGGAATCAGATTCACACATCTGTGTATCCAAGGATTCGCGTACAATTGATCGATTTTCTACAATAAAATGTTATTGTAATAAAAAATTCCATTTCCAATTGAGAAAATCATATGCAAAAAATTAATCCCTTCATGTTTGGTTCTTTTGCCTTTCTTTTTGCCTGTACCAACAACTCTCCCGTTGTTGGAGAATGGGAGATTACAGATTATAACGCCCCTAACTACTATGATGTCTTAGATGAAGACGCACAAACCAGTCTTCCGCAAGAGATTAACACATTGTATGATGGAGAATCCTACACTCCTCCTATGGTAATCGAATCTGGTTTGCTTTTGATCCCACCGTTCTCTGATTCTGAAAATCTTTCAACAGGTCTTCTATCCCTAAACCTAAGCACAACCTGTGGAACCATTCAAGCAGATTTTGAAGTCATCTTCGAGCGAAAAAGTGCCTTCTATGCAGAACTGGATCAATACAATCCCCAAACCATACTACCAACACAATCAGATTGTTTTATCAATACTGATGAAGAAGACACATACGATAGTGATCCAAACCATTGGCCGACGATTAAAACCACTACTGAAGAAGCCATCATCCGATCATTAAATAAGTCCGACTCTAGTAATGAAGGTTGCTATACCAGTCTCAATGCAGGGTTGCAATGCATCAATTTCTCTTTGGAGAAAAAGTAGCTCGTGATTTAGAGTTCACCTTCTTTTGCTGCTATGGTCATCGATAGAAAACCACCAAATCCGATGTTGTTGGATCCATCCAATGATATTGTAGGCCCAAAATTGTAATAGATCCCATCTTCGACACCAAATGTAAAACGCGAAGATAGCATATGCACAGGCGCATAAGCTGGCATCACAGACCAACTATCGGCATAGCTATCGTGCCAAAGCCAGTGAAACTCATACTCCAGCTGGAGATTTTTCAAAATCTTAGGTGAACGCAAATACAATGGCAATACACTGAAAAAAGCTGCATCCGAATCAACATTATTCAGATAAATCTCCGCAATTTTGACACCCAGGCCACGGAAATTCGCGCCCCCTACAATTATCGCGGTTCCACCCCAAAAATCGGCTCCGGTTGCAGGGGTGTGAATAAAACGACCGTAAAACATCGGCATGGAAAAAACGTCGTTTTCAAAACGATTTTTTAAGACCAGCTCATGGGTGGCTGTCTCTCTCTCGACCAACTTTAGTTTTGTTGTGGCTTCTTGTCCGCTAATACTGGCGCGTAATTCTTTGCTACAAACACCCACAGTATATGTCCCGGGACTTTTTCCTATGGCTTTACCATCGACGAATATGTCCGCTTCTACAGGTGTGTTGCTATTGTCTTTTACCCGAACCTTGATACCAGCAGTTCGAGGAATGCTTTCAAAATCTATCTTTTCATGATCATCTTCTGCAATTTGAAACTGATAGCTTTGGCCTTTTTTACCGACATAGCATGGATCATCAATTTGCAATTTGTATGGTCCCTTCTCGAGTATTTTATTTTTGATGGGCGTGGTGATTTTCTCTTTATTTAGAAGGAACTGAATCCCTGCTGGTTTCGTTTTTAGGGTCAGTTTTCCAAAATCAGCAACCAACTTCGCCTTAACATTTTTTCCTTTGGTAAAAAGAATGCTTTCACTCCATGGCTTGTATCGTTTCTTTTGGATGCTGATGTCATGTGGACCACTGGTGATGGTTTGGGTACAAGGCGTTTCGGTGCACAAAAGTACACCATCTACGAGTACTGTGACACCTGGCCCGTTGGGATTCGAATCAAAGGTACTAATCATCTCAGTCGCACCACTGGCTTTCCATGCTTCGAGTTCTTCTCCTGAAAACCCTTTGGGCATATTGGCTGTTTCACCTCCCCCCTGTACACCCATCGCTTTGTAAAACATGAGAGCACCAGCACGTTCGGCTTCCGACATCAGTTCTTTTTTGTCTTCGGTTTTGATGGTTTCACTGCCCAAAAGATTGCTTTTGGATGTTTCGTGAATTTTGATGGTTAAAACAAAGAGCTCATCAATTTGGTTAAGTGTACCCGATATTACATAATCTGCACCGATATTTTTGGCGATTTCAACCTCACATGTGCCCGTACAATCTTCTGCTGTTAGGCCTTGATCAGCAAGAACAGCCAGCATGTTTTCACGTGTCATGATGATCAGATCTTCACCATTGACTTTTTTTCCACTGCTTACACTCAGCACACCTGTGCGAACTTCATCTGATAAGATCTCCAGAAGATCTTCAGCAATTCCATTCCCTCGAAATTCTAGAACAGCCAAACGAACATCGGCAAACGCGCTGGATGGAAAAAGAAAGAACAAAATAACAACAAAACCATGAACAAAAAACTTCATAAAACCCTCATTTCGATCCTTTTTATTGCTACCATCATCAGAATGCAAATTATTCAAAATTGCCTTTCACAAGAGTATGGCTCCATTGTTCATATCGAAAACATCACTCATCTCATGTTGTTGACCAAAGATAAAGCATATCAGATCTTGTCGTTCATACATTAACGGTCTCACACTTGACACCAAAAATGCAGGAAGCGCACGCTTGGGTAACGACGATTTGCTGTTAACACAGAGACGTGACTTTTCGTGTGTGCACGATAATCTTTGTCAGATTGTAATTAATCACTTCTGTTGGCTGTTCTAGATGAATGTCTTGCATAAATTTATATGGATAGATACATATTTATATGTGGTACATTTGAATCCGCTATGATGTTGTTGCTAGAGGGTACAAATGCTTGTCTCTTTGTTTTTTTTATTCGGCTGTTTTGAATCAGATAAGGATGGCATTTCTGATTTGATCTCCAATCCATGTTTGCGAGATGCAATCGATGAAAACGATCGTGATTGTGATGGTATCGCAACTGCCGATGACTGTGACGACAATGACGAAAACTCTACCATCCTTTCTGAAGATGCGGATTGTGATGGGGTTCTCACAGAAGACGACTGTGATGACAATGATGCTTCTGTATTGAATGCTTCCAACGATACGGATTGTGATGGTATCGCAGCTCCCGACGACTGTGATGACAATGATGAAAACTCTACCATCCTTTCTGAAGATGCGGATTGTGATGAGGTTCTCACAGAAGACGACTGTGATGACAATGATCCGATGTTGTTGGAACAATCCCAAGATGACGATTGTGATGGGGTCCTTACAGCAGATGATTGCAACGACTATGATCCGATGCTGTTAGAGCAATCCCAAGATACGGATTGTGATGGGGTTCTCACAGAAGACGACTGTGATGATAATGATCCAATGTTGTTGGAACAATCCCAAGATGACGATTGTGATGGGGTCCTTACAGCAGATGATTGCGATGACAATGATCCCAGTACCGTCAACGATATGGATTGTGATGAGGTCATTACAGCAGATGATTGTAACGACAATGACCCCAATACCATTAATGATATGGATTGTGATGGAGTACTTACAGAAGGAGATTGTGATGACAATGATGCTTTGGTATTGGAGCAATCCAACGATATGGACTGTGATGGGGTAGAAACAGCATATGATTGCTATGACAATGATCCCAGTACCATCAACGATATGGACTGTGATGTCATTACAACTGCAAATGATTGCTATGACAATGATCCCAGTACCATCAATGATATGGATTGTGATGGCATTACAACTGCAAATGATTGCGATGACGATAATGCTTCCTTATTGAATGCTTCCAATGATGTGGATTGTGATGGCATTACAACCGCAAATGATTGTGATGACAATGATCCCAGTACCGTCAACGATATGGATTGTGATGGCATTACAACTGCAAATGATTGCGATGACAATGATCCCAGCTCCGCTTCTACAAACCAAGATCCTGAGTGTGACCACTTTTATCTTGCAGCAAATGGTGTGACTGTCTTTTGCCCCGATGTTGCTATAGGTTCTTCTGGTACGGTGAATGGAATGGTGTATACCAAGCGGGACTACAGTGATCTAAATTCACTTGCAGTCTCATCAGCGGATTGGAGTCGCTCTTGTGTCAGCGGGGTTACCTCATTGTCGAGTCTCTTTTCCTATAGCAATTTTAATGAAGATATCGGGACCTGGGATGTCAGCTCTGTTACCTCCATGAGTCAAGTCTTCAAATCGGCGTATTCATTCAACCAAGATATCGGTTCCTGGGATGTCAGCAATGTGACCGATATGTCGTACATGTTTGCAAGTGCTGGATACTTTAACCAAGACATCAGCGCTTGGAATGTCAGCAATGTGACCACAATGTTGTCCATGTTTTCATGTGCCGGGGACTTTAACCAAGACATCAGCGGTTGGAATGTCAGCAATGTGACCAGTATGACAACCATGTTTGATGCCTGTGGATATGGCTATAGCTTCAACCAAGACCTAAGTGGATGGTGTGTCTCCAATATTGCTTCTCAGCCATACCGTTTCTTCTCGGATTCAAGCTGGTCGCTGCCCAAACCAGTTTGGGGAACATGTCCGAACCCCGGTGGTGGAAATAACGGCGGGAATAACGGTAGTGGTTCAAACAATAGCTGTGCATCCAGCGAGATTGTCGATTGCAATGGCAATTGCGCACCCATAACCTGGTTGGGAGATGGTTATTGTGATGATGGCTCTTATTCCTATGGTACAACCTATGTCGATCTCAACTGCGCACAGCACAGCTTCGACAATGGAGACTGCTAGAAATAGTCAGAGCTGTAGATGCGCGGACTTTCACAGAGTGTAGAAAAGTCCAACCCCTCATTTTGCCAGAGCATCGGATGAGACTTGTTTCGTTGCTTTGAGATAAAGTGTGAAAATATATCTATAGGTGGTAACAACCAACCTCGAATAACATCGATGTTGTGCTGAACTGCAGTGGCTGCAAGAGCACGGTAGACATGACTACAAATGAACGCATCTTCTCCTAAAGATAGAATAATCTCGATGGGAATGAGTACATTCTTATTCCGAAAAACCCGAACATAACCTATATTTTCATCTTCTTTTTGTATGGAAAAAAATTCGAGGTCATCATTCTCTTTGAGGTTTCCATCCCAATATTGTGCGGAACGAGCGATTCCAAGGGAGACCGATTGATGATGATGGTGATAGGTTTCTTGTATCCACTTGCGATTTTTCGTGGCACACATTTTCTCTAGCGCAACCGCAGTGCCCATCGCCGCCAAGGCTTTGATGTCTTTGCATTGATATATTGTATCCAAGAAAATCTTGAATCCCATACGCTCATAATATGCAGGCGACACATCGGAAAACAAAAGCCCCACCTGACATCCTCTGTTACGAGCGAGATCGATAGCATGCCGACACAACTGCCCTGCCAAACCTTTTTTTCGAGCATCAGAACGAGTGTGCACCGCCCCGATTCCAAAACCAGACAGCTGCTTCCCCGATACCCAAAAGTCGATAGAGAACAAAGCCAAGGAACTAAGAACACTTGAATCCCTTGTCAAAACCCACCATTCACATCGTTCATTGCGGGTCGACTGAAGACATTTCTTGACATATTCTGCTACAGAACTCCCTTCACCCCATGCCTCATGGGAATTGCGATAGGCTTCCAGTCGATGGGTATTGTTTGCAAGATGAATGGGCACGGTTCCTCACAAAAAAAGAGTTTCTGGTTAATATAATTGATGTTCTCTTTTTCACGGCGACACAATCACCGTCACACCAAGAGAGACTCGACAAGAAAGAGATACAAAGACAACCACATCTAGATAGATATTACCATTAGGGAAAAAGCTCCATATCGAAATCATCGGTGACTGTGAAACGTATGTTCGGCAAAGATTTTTGTAACGCACGCACCGCAGAGAGGATAACATCCATATCGCTATCCATTTCATCATCATCGTAACTCGGTTTGGTCAAACCGCTTAATTCACAACCATCTTCTGCATATTCCCACTCGTATGCTTCACAGTTTTCCGAGAGCTGCACACTCCACTGATCGACATTGGCGGCAACAATCGCTCGTTGTTCTTGGGTCAGAGGTGTATCACTCGAACCATTGTATGCAAGTGTGTATCCCATTTTTCTCCATTCTTCATCTTCTTTCGTTACACCCTTTTCTTGATCTGGGTTCAGAAAAACTAACACTTGATTGTTATATCGAAAAGCAAGAAAAAGGACAATTTACATATACTTCTGCATTCGAGAGAAAATCAATCCTCTTCATGCTCGTCCATTACATCGATTGTGGATTGCTTGAATGGCTCGACAAGCTCTTCTATCTTTTGCAACTCTTGCTCGGAAGCATTGTTCAACTTCATTGCCTGGGAAATCCACTGATACACACGGATCATAATTGGAGCCATAATGATATCGGCGGGTGTTTCTTGTAGGTTAAAATCATATTCGAGGTCATAGCCATCTAAGTAGAGGTCTCCAATCATACCTTCCGATCGATTGTAGATGGTATCATCCACGAAGAGAACCATCCACCAGCGGTTGCAATGAAAACCCAAGAGTTCATCGATGCCGTGGCTGCTGTAGGTATTGATAAGTGCGGTTCTCAACGCCCCATCTCCTTCAATGAGTCCTTCCAACAACACACAGCCTTGATTAAAATCACGAAGATTTGTAGAGCGCATCAAGGTCCAGAGCTTACTCCATTCCTCACCATCGGGTGGCGTGTATCCACCGAAAAGACTTAACAACGGATGCTGCAGGGTATCGACAAACGACTGGATACTTTGAAAATCCATGGTTTCAATGTGTTCGTTGCTGTATGTAAATTCTTTTCCCCACACCTGCACAATGACATCCAAAGGTCGATAGGAACAACCTTCGAGAGTAGCAGTATCAAAATAGGGACTGTATCCTCCATCATCGCCATGATTGTAGGTATAGGCAAAGGACACAGAAGCAATCTCCGGTCGAAAGAAACGAACAAAAGCCATTGGACGAAAGCGAATCGCTTGTATCGCTCCATCGATTTTTTCCTGAAAACCATTGAGCCGTCTCTGCAATTTGGACAACTCATTTTCTGACATCAGAGGGACACTACTCTCTATATACGTGCTCAATTGCTGTAGTAATTCTATTTGACTCACGATTCCTCCATAGAATTTGATCTTTGCGTCATTAGGGTCATAACAAACTGTATGACAACATGAATCGATTGATATCAAATTCAAAATCAAATTTGGTATGAGATGGTCGCATTGCTATTTTTTGCACCACACAACGGTCGATGCAATTGCAAAAGACTATTGTGCAATTGCTCCTGGCTGGGTAGAACAATACTCCAGCAAACCGTTACTGCTCGAGAAGAAGTCTAGCCAATCATTCCAGTACCCATCACTGGGCCCTATCCATCCCGCTTGTCGATCCCAGATCAGCATATTGGAGTTGTGAATAACATGAACCGTTGGATAGCCCGAGCTGGCACCGGCAAACCATGCCCCGTTTGTATCATATAGAACGGTATCATTGGACAAGCCGTGGGTTTGGGCCCACTGTTGTGCATCGCTTTGCGTTGGACCTGGTCCGGCATAGCTTTCCAACAAAACGGTTATCCATATTGGGTTCCAACCGTTCGATTCCAAGTGCGCGATGAATTCATGCTCTCCTTCTGCGGCTGCATTGCAAGGACCACACCACATTGCCGAAAAATCAAGGAAAATAATGTCTTTCTCGGCATGATTGTAGAAATCGCGCAAACATACTTCTGCACCTGCTGCATTGGGCAAGCATAGATCTTCCATTGTACTTCCACCGCTTGTCCACTCTCCGGTTCCTGCATTGCTATCCCAAAGCATGGATGGATTCCAGCCATATGGGCCTGTCGGATACGTATCTTCTTGGGGTTCTTCTGCGGGTTCTGGCTCTGTAGAAGGTTCATTTGTATCTTCTTGGGCTGGTTCGGAAGCGGGTTGGTTTGTATCTTCTTGGGTAGGCTCGGAAGTCGGGGAGCTTTCCGGTTCCTCTGTCGATGGTTCACTTGGAGTGTCAGTGTTTGTATCTTCATTCGCTGTTGCATCATCCGATGCCTTGTTTGTATCTTGACACCCAACCAGCACCATTAATATTGACACTCTTAACATATAAATCTCCTTTTACAATTCGCTTTTACATACTTGGATATGGATAGAATATCACTATCCACATAGAGGATTCTCCATCACTATCCACATAGAGGATTCTCCATCACTATCCCAAGATACAGTTCTACTATTTGTATAACGGTTTCGCATCACCATATCTGAAAATCTCTGTGAAACGACATCTCAGACTACTCTCATAACCAACATTCTTAACATTACATATTTTCCACATGCTGCTGTTTTGTATACCTCTCCAACATCATATTCGTCGTGAGAAACATACGACCTTGCATATGATATCTCTTCTGATTGTATCGATGCAGCCAAACCCAACAAGAAAGACCGAAAAAAAATCTTTACGAAACCGACAAACGGTATACCCGCTTCAAAACACTACATCCACTCCGTACAGACAAGACTCTGCCAATCAATCATCACTTTCGGTAACGCACACGATCCCTTCTTGTAGCGCTTCGAGACTGTCTGTAATTCCTGCATCGCAAATCGCCCCATAGATACGATGATCACAAGAGCAAGAACTCGAGACGACACTGATATCTTGATAAGAACACGTCACCGAAAGTGGTTCACCGCAATCGATATCAATATACTCACATTCTGCTTCGATCTCATCAGCTTTTACACAGGCCGCGATTCGGTCATCGGCGGACGTATCGCTTTGATTGAAAGATTGGCAGCCCACCATCAAAAGAACGATCAACTGTCCAAGAACTTTATTCATTGTCATCTCCTTAAAGGATAATTTCTGGTGACTCCATTATTCAGAATCCTGCGACCAAATACCACACTTAGTGGTCAAGATGAATGTTGACCCACTTGATCTTTCGAAACCCGATAGGAAAGATGTACATCTGGGGTCAAAAAATCGACCAAAATCATTCCGTATAAAGGTATCCACCATAGGTTCGCATCCCGGTTGGGGTCTGTACTTCATGCTCCCACCACATATAGAGAGCAACATACGCACCATTGTAGCACTCGCCAAATAT
>JACLAC010026288.1_pt1 | contig 17115 bp, 16 predicted proteins | sample 8027881 | NCBI WGS metagenome assembly JACLAC01 (sample SAMN15725517, study PRJNA655200) | protist metagenome | isolation source: fluorescence activated cell sorting (FACS) single amplified genomes of... | place: Spain: Blaines Bay Microbial Observatory, Mediterranean Sea | collected 2016-01-19
GGAGGAAGATCTGGACGACCCACATTCCCATCGCCGAGTACTGCATCGTGTTCGCACAAACAGATCCGGAGCGAGCCGCCAAGAAGCAAGGGGGGATCAGCGCTTTCCTCGTTCCCACCGACAGTCCCGGCCTGGAGGTTGAGAGCATCATCCGCATGCACGGCCACATCGGGGGAAACGAGGGGATTACCGTCTTCGACGAAGTTGAGGTGGAGCCATGGCAGCTCGTGGGGGAGCTGCACGAAGGTTTCCGTATCGGACTGCTTGGCGTGTCGATGGGGCGCATCTACAACTCCGCCCGCGCCGTAGGCTTCGCGCGCTGGGCACTCGAGCTGGCTATCGAGTACGCACAGACCCGAGAAGCCTTCGGTCACCCGATCTCCGACTACCAGGGGGTATCGTTTCCCCTCGCCGACGCGGCGATGGAAGTGCATGCCGCCCACTTAATGGGGATCAACGTCGCCCAGCTACTAGACCGGGGTGAGCGCGCGATCAAAGAGCTGTCGATGACGAAATCCTATTCGGTCCAAGCGGCGAAGCGGACCATTGACCAAGCGATACAAACCCACGGCGCCATGGGTTTCACGAATGAGATGGGCTTGCACGAAGCGTACGCCCGGGTACGGCAAGCCAATGTTGCGGACGGTACCAACGAGATCTTGGCGCGAACGATTTCCCAGCGTCTGTACAAAGGCGATCTTGATCTCTAGCGTCACCTGACCACCCGGACCGCCCGCCGATGACAGAGCCCTCGCTTGAGCCCGGCGCCTCAACCGGCATGTTCGCCGCGTTCCGCATTCGCAGCTTCCGGTTTCAATGGCCCGCGGACCTGCTGACCTCGTGGGCGTTCGAGATGGAAATGCTCATCGTCGGGTGGTACGTGCTCGTGATCACCGACTCTGCGTTCATGCTCGCGGCAATCGGTGCGTTGCAGTTCGGCGGTACCTTACTTGCCCCAATGTTCGGGGTCATTGCCGATCGCATGAACCGTCGCACCATGCTGATCGCGCTGCGTGCGAGCTACGCAGTACTGGCGGGCCTGATTATGGCCCTCGGTCTCATCGGGGACATTGCGCCTTGGCAACTCTTCACCATCGCCGCCATCGGGGGCTTGATCCGACCCTCTGACCTCGTCGTGCGGAACTCCCTGATCGCCGACACCGTCCCCGCGCATCAGCTACGCAACGCCATGGGCTTATCTCGCACGACGATGGACTCCGCCCGGATCGTGGGGGCGCTGCTCGGCGCGGGGCTTCTATCGACCCTCGGAATCGGCATCGCGTACGGGGGCGTTGCCGCCTTCTACGTCGGCAGCATCGTGCTCACGCTCGGGATCGTGTCACGCCGCACGGCAATCTCGGCGAGCCGGCCTTGGGCAGAGCTCAAGCTCGGTCTGGGATACATGCGCGACAATCAAACTATCGTCGGTATCATGTCGTTGGCCTTTCTTGTCAACCTGACTGCATTTCCCTTGTCTCACGGCCTGTTGCCGGTCGTCGCGAGAGATGTCTACGGAATCGACGAGAACGGTTTGGCACAGCTCTTGGCCAGCTATGCGGTCGGAGCGCTGCTCGGATCGATCATCACCGCCATGGCGCTACGCAGCCCGCGTCCCGGACGCACGGTGGCGATCAACATTTTCATTTGGTACGGCTTGCTCATTGCGCTCGGCTACACGCAATCGTGGTGGGCGGGCGCGGCGATCCTGATGCTGATCGGCGCCGCACAAAGCTTCGGCATGATCGCGATGTCGGTGCTGCTGTTGACGACCGCGCAGCCCGAATTTCGTGGCCGCGTGCAAGGTGTGCGAATGCTCGCGGTGTACGGATTGCCCGTCGGGCTGCTGATCGGGGGCGCCCTGATCGAATGGGTGGGCATCACCTTCACATTCACCCTCTACGGGTTGGTGGGCATCGTCACCACCGTCGGGGTCCTTCTTCGTTGGCCGAAATTGCTGACCGGCTGATAGCCCCAAAGCAACAGGTTCGGTACCATGGCCGCCCTGGAGAGATGGCCGAGCGGCTGAAGGCGCTCCCCTGCTAAGGGAGTATGGGCTAACACCCATCGAGGGTTCGAATCCCTCTCTCTCCGCCAAATGCTCGGATAACCCTTTGTTTCTCCAATATTTAATTTTTAATAACTTTCTCTACCTACGGGTCTACCTACGGCTCAAACGAATGGCCGACCCCACTTATTGCTTTCGTTAGAGAGCCAGCCTAGACCACAAGGCCCCCCGCATGACGTCGAACGTCTCCGGGTTCTCCTGCAGCTCCTGCATCTACATGTCGTGGCTCACGCCCTCCGGACCCGTCCTTGGCTCCGAAATGCGAGTTGGTTTTATGCGGACAACCCAAACCCACCCAGGCAATGCCTCCAAACGCGCTATACGCTCAACGCTAAGTGCGTCTTTATTCCGCCGCTGTACGTCGACCCAGCTCCCCAGAGCGAAACCGTCGATTGTTTTGTGGCTCTGTGGCGGCCGTGCCGTGCCGGTTTCCTCGGTATATTCAACGGTTTTGTCAGGTTAAGCCGGCTTCGGGGAGACTTTGGATATGAAGACTTGCTCCATCTACCGCGGCTACCGGTTTACGCCCGACATCATCGCGCACGCCGTGTGGTTGTACCATCGATTTGCGCTGAGTTTGCGTGATCTAGAGGACCTACTCGCCGAGCGCGGCATCGAGGTGTCGTACGAGACGATTCGTCAATGGTGCGCGACGTTCGGGCCGCAGTTTGCTCGACGTATCAAGGCGCGCCTTGGAAGTCGCGGAGACCGATGGTTTCTCGATGAGATGGTTGTGTCGCTCGGAGGCAGGCGAGGATATCTGTGGCGTGCGGTAGACCAAGACGGCGATGTGCTGGACATTCTGGTCCAGAGGCGAAAAGACACGAGGTCGGCAAGACGGTTCTTTCGAAAGCTGTTGAAAGGGCAGGGCGAGTTGCCGATGGGGATCACGACCGACAAGCTCAGCAGTTACGTTGCGGTGAAGCGTAAGGTCATGGCGTCGGTCCCTCATTGTCGGGATCGGTACGCGAATAATCGCGCCGAGGTCTCGCACGAACATACTCGAATGCGCGAGCGACAGATGAGGGGGTTTTCGGCACGATGGATATGCTCAGAGATTTCTGTCGGTGTTCAGTCACTGCCACAATCTATTTCGACTTGGTCGCCACCTGCTTAGCGCGAAGAATTATCGGTTGTTGCGCGCTCGGTCATTCGGAACTTGGGCGACGGTGACGTGCGCCTAGAGATTGGGAAAAGGGCCAGCGGTTAGTGATCGTGTTGGTGTGTCAGTGCCAACCTGACAAAACCTAGAGTGGAGTAACCAAAAGTCAACAGGATTGGCATAATGCTGGCCGAAACAGACGGATTGCATTGACGGATCGTATTTATGAAAGTCACTAGCCCAATCTTCGGATTTAGGTCGGTTCTTCCAGTCTGTTTCCTGCTGCTAAGTTTCTCCTGCCTCGGCGTATACGCGGCTGACTTCGTGGCGTCTAGCGAGCGTTATTGGGCAGGGCATCGGATGACAGAGACCACGGAAACTTACAACGGTAAAATTTGGGAGCTCCAGCTAGAGTTTTCACCTTCCGGTGAGCGTTATACGGCGATGGTTCGCCGGCTATCTGCGTCCGTCAACCGGCCCTCGAAAGCTACCCCACTCTACGAGGTTTGCCAGACCGAGGGCCGCGTTTCTGAGGCTGGGGTCTTGTCTGTCGGCAAGTGTCCCTGGGGTCGCGCGATAACGGGGGTGCTTCCGACGATCGCGGTCAAAGATTCCAATACAGGCGGCGGCAGGTCGTTGAGAACAAAGGCATCGTGGAACCTCCGCAAATTGCTTGCCCTGAAGACAAGGCCTAAAGCCAAGTTATATCTGAGAGATGACTTCGTGGCGTCTAGCGAGCGTTATTGGGCAGGGCATTGGATGACAGAGACCACGGAAACTTACAACGGTAAAATTTGGGAGCTCCAGCTAGAGTTTTCACCTTCCGGTGAGCGTTATACGGCGATGGTTCGCCGGCTATCTGCGTCCGTCAACCGGCCCTCGAAAGCTACCCCACTCTACGAGGTTTGCCAGACCGAGGGCCGCGTTTCTGAGGCTGGGGTCTTGTCTGTCGGCAAGTGTCCCTGGGGTCGCGCGATAACGGGGGTGCTTCCGACGATCGCGGTCAAAGATTCCAATACAGGCGGCGGCAGGTCGTTGAGAACAAAGGCATCGTGGAACCTCCGCAAATTGCTTGCCCTGAAGACAAGGCCTAAAGCTAAGTTATATCTGAGAGATGTAAAGGCGTTCCAGCAAGCTAACCCTGGCGTGTTGGATGCGGTGTTGATAGCACGGGTGTACGAGGCAGCGGAGCTTGAGGTCGATAGCGGGAACCACAGAGCTGATGACAGTAAGTTCAGCGAACTTGCCCGCCATACGGCCGCATCGATTGCATTCGGTCGGTTCGAATTAGCTAGGGTTAAAGCCCGGGAGAATGAAGAACTAGACAAGCGAAAGACGCTGCTTGGGCTTCTGGCTGCGAACGTTGCGTTTATTAAGGAAAGACTCAACACAAATCCATTCAGCAAAAATGCGAGAAGGCTCGAAAAACTTCTGAGTGAATACGAAAAGACCCCGGAGGGGCTTGACTCAACGGCATTGGGCGAGCGCAGCGAAAAATTAGCGCAGGCGCTTGAACAGTTGGATTTGCAGGCAAGGCGGACTTTGGTAGAACCGCCAGCGTCTGTTGAGAATCCCCTACGAAACGCTTTCCTCGCGTTGTCTCTATCGAACCGGAAAGATGTACAACGTCGACTCAAAGAACGCGGGCATTATAAAAGCGGAATAGACGGCGTCTACGGTAGAGGAACTCAAGCAGCGCTCCACGCCTATGCCTCAGAAACCCGTACGACGAAGTTCGATGGGAAAGAAGCTGCGGTCGCGTTTATGGCAAGAGTCTTAGCATTGCCCAAGTCTGCATATGAAACGCCAGAGTCAGCAAAGACATATCTAGAAGACATAAAGGCATTTCAGAAAGCGAACCCTGTGACGTTGGACGCGTTGCTATTGGCGCGGGTGTACGAGGCTGCCGCACTGGAGGTGGAACGTGGTAACCACCAAGCTGATGACAGTAAGTTCAGCCAGCTTGCCCGTCATACGGACGAATCGATTGCGTTTGGTCGGTTCGAGTCGGCTCGCAACAAAGCGCGAGAGAATGAAGAACGAGAAAAGCGTAAGACGCTGCTTGGACTACTGGCTGCCAATGTGGCAAACATCCAGGAAAAACTCAAAGCGGATCCGTTTAGTGAGAAAGCGAGGTGGCTCGAGCAGCTTTTGAGTGAGTACGCGAAAACGCCCCAGGGACTGGACTCAGTGGCATTGAGCGACCGCAACCAGGGATTGGTTCAGGCGCTCGAGCAGCTGGATTTGCAAGCGATGCCTAGAACAAATAGCACGCCGGCTGCGGTCCAGAGTTTGCCCACAACTGAGTTTCGCCATTTGCTTGAGCCGGTTTATGCAAAGACATTCCTGGAGGATGTCAAAACTTTTGGCTCTCTTAATCCTGGTGTACTAGATCCGATTTTAATCGCCGAGCACTTCAGCGCCGCGAGTTCGGAAGTTAAGCGTGGTCACCACAAAAGTGCTGGGTCGAGCTATTTAAAAATTACCCAGATGATCACGAAGAACTCGAAGTTCAGTGCGTATCATAAAGAACAAAATGCGACTCGCGCCCGCCGTCTGAAAGATAAGAAGGCGGAACTTATAGCGATACACGAGAAGTTGTTGCAGTCGGCCCATGGAAGAATAGCTGCCAATCCTTTTGCGCCGGAGGCCCCGCAGCTTGTTCTCATTGTTTCTGAAAATAAGGCCTTCAAGCCAGAGTCTTCTGATATCGAGGGTCTCCAGCTTCAACTAAAGAAGTTCGAGAAGGCGTTAAACGAACTCGGTATCAAAGGGGACGGTACGGAAACTGAGCCGACACCAAATAGTACGGCGTTAGATTTGAGCGGACTGTCGGATATTGGCCAAGAGGACACTGCCTTCCTCGTCAATGTAGGCGGCGATGGACGACATGCATATCGGGACTTGGCAGGGAAGGTTGCATTTGAACGGAAGCGAGCCGTTGTTTGCGCCCCGGCGCTAGTAACGCTCGGGCGACAACATAGTGCTTTCGTGAGAGACCAACTCGTGAGTGCTTGGAAAGGGCACTCCTTTAATTTCATCAAGGAATGCACTGTTGGCTATGAGGGCGTCGACGCAGTGCTCGTGACGGGCGCAGATTTGGCCGACGGCAGCAAACTGCCGTCGGCGGACAAGACCGCAAATCGCCTAGAGGCAAAAACCCTTGAGCGTAAGCTTGTAGTGAAAGCACTGGAGTTAAAGAGGGAATTGGTTAAGCGAGAGATCCTCTCCGAGCAGTATCGTGGCGACATCCTTGACGAAATTCGGTCTGGGTTCGGTGGGGTCTCGTTCCAGGGTAATCTAGAACTTGGGTGCATCGCGGATTTGGAGGATCTACGCGGTCACGCTGAGGCTCTCGCAGCGGTATCTAAGGCTCACCTCTTCGAAAGTGGGGTCAGCGTTAAGACTACTGCGCAGTTCTCGGCAAAAGATGCATTCATCAAAGCGCAGAGAGGTCGGTGCGCCTACATTTACGGTGCTGCACCTGTGCTTAAGCAAATCATTGCTGCGGCTGACAGAGCCTCGTTAATTACGACGGTGCTGCCGGTCTGGCTTACCGAAGCCGAGATTGCGAATCGAAAGGCAGCTGATATGGCGCAGGTGAAAGCTAAGCGTGCCGCAGAGGCGAAACGCAAAGCGGCCTTGAAACGGGCTCAGAGCGAGGCTGTTTCCGCTGCCCAAACCTTGGCTCTTCGAAACGAAACGCGCCAGCAGGAATACCGGGCGCGCTATGGTGCGAAGGTGGCGACACTGGTGGCGGCATTAAATCTAGACCTCAAGAAGGCTAGGGATGCTGTTGACTTGGCTTTCGAAGAGAGACGAAACACGAGTGACGCCCTGGCTGAACATCAGTTATGGAAGCCGTTTCCGTCTTGGTATGCGAAGCGCAGGGCCCGAGGGTGGCTGCACGTAAATAGTCTTGCTTCGCCGCGAGATTACGGCCTTGTTCGCTGGAAAGGCCGCGATGTGGAAGCGATATTCGGCGATATTCGAATAATGATGAAGAACGCGAACATTGGCGAATACAGCGAGCACTGCTGGACCGTTGGCGTTGTTAATGACGTTGAGTTCCAGCAATACAGGGAGCCTTTAGTGGTCCAGTGTGATGACATTGATGCATTCGAGCAGTGGCGGTCTGATCACCACTTCCAGACGCGTTGGGATTTAGGTTTGAGGGAGTAGTGACGGTTTCGGGCTAGCTGCCGTTAAGCCTCAGTCGCAAATTCCATGGGCGCTGGCGCCCCTTGTTCTCGCCTGTAATTACTTCTGGATGCGACCCATAATGAGGCAGCCTTAGGTGTGGATAACCCTGCCAGGTTTGCCCGCCTTCTGACGGCAAAGTCGAATTTTTTCGAGTTGGAAGACATGAGCCATGTTCCGCATCGCTTCGATGCTCATTTTGACCTTGGCATCACCCGCGCCGGTGCAGGCGGTAGTCGAGGAAGGGCGGGCGGCCTACAAGAGGGGTGACTACGTTGTCGCACTGCGGTTGTTGCGGCCGCTGGCCGAGCAAGGGAATTCGAAAGCGCAGTTCAACCTCGGGCTTATGTACGAGAACGGCAGGGGCGTCACTGAGAATACAGTCCAGGCGGTGAAGTGGTATCGCTTGGCTGCCGATAAAGGGCATGCGCAGGCGCAGAACACTCTCGGGGTCATGTACGAATACGGTCAGGGTGTTCCGAGGAACGATAACGAGGCAATGCGGTGGTATCGGCGGGCCGCTGAGCGGGGGTCAGCGCAGGCGCGGACTAATCTCAAGCGTATGTACGACGAGGGGAGGGATTTTCCCAGTAAAAGCCCCCCTGTCCTGAGGGCTAAAATAGCTCCTCGCTCCCCCCGCGAGAACTACACCGCCCGTGGTTGATGGAAGAATTTGTTGCTCGTCTCAACGGTCGCTATCGTGATAATCCACACCCAATGAAGATTGGCGAAGCACTACGCAAACTTGGATGGGTCAGACGACGCGACTGGTCACATGCAGGAGGCGGACGACGGTACTGGTATGCAACGGAGAGCACGAAGCTATGACGCCACGATGTCTTGTAACCCCCGCATTTGCCCCCTGACGGCCGTTCGTGCTGCAGGGTGATAACCACCAAGGGTCAGTGTCGTCGCCAGCCCGGTGCGGCCAGGGATATAGTGCGCAGCGGTTGTACCTAAAGGTCCGGAGTCGCCCGAGCGCGTAAAGGCGATGCGCACATAACTTCACAAGCTTCGACACGATATCTTCGCATTACGCCGACTTATTCTTAACTATTCGGCTTCTGGACGGCGGTCAATTGATTCAGTCTCCTAGTGCTGTCGGAATGTTTTACACATAACGCATGGCAATTCGCTAAGTTATTGATTGACTGACAAGGCACATTTTTTGCTTCTTTCTCAACGTGCTCCCCGAACGCCAATATCAGCTCACCCTACGACGAAGTCCCGCAATACCTAGTCCGAGTAGACCTAATGCGAGTAATGCGGTTGTGGTGGGTTCGGGGGCGGGGACAGACAAGACATCGCCGGGCCGAACAGCCCAAGCCCCGTTGACCTCGTTCTTGAGGTGGCCGAACCCTCCGCCATTATCGAAGCGGAAGACCCAAGCGACGATGGTACCGAACTCCGTACCCGACCAGTGGCGGAGCTGCACGTTGGTCAAATCGATACCATCGGCGGTTTGCGTGCCACTGTTATCCCCGGTGCCATCCATGTTGTGGTAGTACATGTACCCGAGTTCGTTGTCCCGGCAAGCGGCCTCCGTTGCGGTCGAGCAATCGACGAGAGAGAGAGGTGGTCAACGGCTCCGCCCCCGCCGCCACCTAGATGTACGGCAAGCGCCAGTCATCGTAGCCCTCGTAGACCAGCGAATCGGCCCAGTCCACTGCATCGTCCCAGTTTTTCGAACCATCTAGATTCGCGTCCTGCAGCCAGGTGATGTCCAGCACATCGTCGTATATCAGCCTGTTGCCACGATCGATAAGTGTCGCACTCACCCCACTCCAAATCGACATCGCACACATAGCAACCAGTGCTTTTAGTAGGTATCGCATTCCTATATCCCCACTTCGGACATTTATCCGGAAAGGAGTGCAAAAACTGTGCAAATTAGATCAAACCCACGCGGTGCTTGGGGTTTTGAACTAATCAGCGACCTGATTAGCAGTCGCGTGTAAAAAAAACCGACAACGACGTTAGCGGAGTGGGTACCCCGGGGTGGGGGTTAAGTCGAGCGGTAAATCCCCGAAATTTGAGTGTCTGTTAGGGCTCGCATATTCCGACCGCTTGGCATTTAATTTTTTAGCGTTAGCAGGCTCCACAATGGCACCATTCACTGGTCCGGTAAGCGGCCGTGAGCCGCGCCACCGCAGACACCCCGTCAGTGCGTCTCAGCTGTTTCAGCGTTCGCCGCAACCGGTGCACAAACACCTGTGATGACGACCACCACGTTGTCGCCCCTAGTATCGACTCGGTCTGCATCCGCCCGCGTCTCAACCACGATGAACTCGACTGGTCGCTTTTGCCGCTCGAGCTTGTCTACGCGAGCACGAAGCCTCATCGCGGGCCTTCCAAGGCAGCGACCCGCGCCTCCAGCTCAACCGATTCCTCTATACGTAATGCAGTGGCGATAGCCTGCAGCATGGTCTGCAACTGGTCAGGGGTCAGCTCGCCTGATGCTGCGGCTTTTATTAGGCGCTCGGTCAACGTCAGGGACGTGTCATCGACCTTAACGTCAACTGTTGCGGCCTGCATCTGCGGCTTGAGCGCTGGCACCAGCCGGTTCGCCAACATCTGAGCTGACTGCGCGCACCCTTCCTTGGCCTGCGTCGCTACCGCTGTCCAAAAACTCAGCTCACCGTTCTCCCCATATACTTCAGCCAGGGCTTCTCGGATGATGGTGCGCTTGTTCTTCGCCCCAGGCTTGCGGCCACCCCGATAGCGGCGGGGGTCATCGGATTGAAATCTCATTCAACTACACCTGCTCTCTATGTGGCTCTGACATCACGTATAACCGATGAGTAGTGCCTAGTAGCTTAGAACTCAAATCTCCGCAAAAATTTTCTAATACATCGAATTTAAAACGTTATTTGTTGGTGATCCGCCCTTCTTCAGACTTAGTAAATCAACTCCATCACCTAAACTCATGTGGAGGGCCTTAACCAATTGCTCCAAGGTGCAACCCGCACCTCATAACAGGCCCCGGGCGAACGTCGAAGTTCTATAAAGCCGGACCTTTCCAAACGGGCCAGATATCGGGTCCGTGTACGTGCAGGGAGGGTCAGCGACCGTTGGACATCCTTCCTCAGCCGGAACCAAGGACCCCGCATGTCCTGATAGGTGGCGAGGATGGTGTAAACGAGCAGGTCCTTTTCCCGTTGAGAAAGGATTGCCTCCTGAAGGACCCGGAGCGGTATGCGCCGGCGAAATTCAATGCCAGCATCTCGAACGCGACGTTTACCAGTCGAGAACTTCAGCGTCTTCGTCGGGATGTCATCATCATGCATGGTCATGTACCCCTAGAAGTAACACTCTTGAGATAACCCCCACGGTCTAGCCAGCGTTGGCTAGGGGGTATAGCCGAGACTGGCAGGTCCCCTGCGCCAGGACTGGCTACACCTTGGTCGACGGTGGCGACCTCATCGGGTGGAGCATGCTTCCGCCACTCGGCATCGAGGTGGTCCCACATCTGGGCACCGTCGGGGTCCATGTATCGATCCGGCCAAACCACCGGTTCCGCGGGATCCAGTTTGACCGGGAAGCCATCGAGCAAATCTGACATCGCAGTAGCCATGATCTTTCGCAACTGAGCGGAGCGATCCGGCATTTCTGGCTCAGGTCCCTCCATCAGCACCGCATCATGGACAGGCGCGATAAGTTCGAGCCCCGAGCGATGGGCGCGAGCCATTGCTAAGCGGAGGATCTCGGCTCCGGTCGCCTGGGCCGGCCAGTTCCGAAGCGTGCGGTCAGAGAGGCCGGCGTGATTCGGAAGCTGCCAGCCGAGAGGGGCCTTGAGCGTCACCCCCGAAAGTCCAGCGTTCACGATGCCATCGGACCAGCCCCAGAACGTACGGAAGACCTTACGGTGCTGCTCATACATGTCCCGGGCCTGCACAAAGGGGATATCGAGCCTTTGCGCGAGTCCGACGGCTGACATTCCATAGCCCACGCCCAGCGTGAGCACCTTTGCGAGGTTACGCTCCCGTCCGTACGCGGCCTTTGCCTGGGAGGGCGTCATACCTGCGGTCGCACCAGACGGGAGCAACGCCAGGCGCTCGGCCATTTCGAGGTAGATGTCACGCCCTGACTGCGCAATCGCTTGCATTTCATGGTCTCCACTCAGGCACGCGCCGATGACAAATTCCTGGCTCGAATAATCGCAGTAATCAAGGAACCGGCCCGGTGGTGGTTTGATGAAGCCGCGCTGATAGCGGGACTCCGCGAAAATGAAGTGATCCTTCGGCGCATTGCGCCCCGTCTTGGTCGAGAAGGGATCGAGCCAGGCCCGGGTCCGCCCATCATCGCCAATGACGAAGGCCGGACCCTGCTTGGTGCTCGATAGCACCGCGAGGGACTCATAGAGGTCCGCGATCTCCAGCGACGTTCGAGTGAAGGGCCTAAGCGCCTTGTAGTTCGTGGACAGGTTGCCCTTCGGGGTTGCCGGGAGGGGAACGCCATTTCGGTCCAAGATCGCGGCGTATCGCATCGGCTCGATAGAGCCCTTTTCGGTGTATAGGCCCCATCGTTCCTGGGATTTCTCGCGCAGCCCCTGAATAATGGCTGGCCAGTGGCGCCGGTAGCTCTCCACCCGCGCAGCATGGACCGGGATTCCTCGATGTTCACAGTACGCGAGTGCTTGACCATAGGTGCCGCGGAGCAGAGCTTGGTGCATCCGTCGGGAAGGATCTGCCGCCTCACCCAAGATCCGCGAGAGCATGCGTTCGAGTACAGCAACCGTTGCCCGGACGTCCCGAGCGCAGTATTCGAGAAGTGCCCACGCTTCCTCCTCCGAGTAAGGCCCGCCGCGCATGGCCAGCTCGCGCATCTCCTGCTTCTCGGGCATATCCAATACGTCGAGCCCATACAGTTCACAGACGAACTGGAGGGAAGGGCGTTTGCGGACTGCGTTGAGCAGCAGACACGCTTCAGCGTAGAGGTCGAGCACCCGTTCAGGGGGTGTCCATCCCAGTGCGGCGTAGCACCCCATTTCCGCGAGTGACGAGAAGCAGACGAGCAAGGTGGAGGCATCGGAGGGGATGGGCGCCTCCTTGCGCCCGGTGAGGTCCTCCCCGTGAAGCCGGAACTGTCGGTCTGTCCGTACTTCGGTAAATACTGCGGTGTGCGGCTCGACGGGATTACCTTTACGCGATCGATACTCAAAGTCGCAAACCCAGATTTCGACAAAGGGCAGCCGTCTAAGCCAATTCACCTCCGCCCCGCTGTGGCAAGAGCCTGGTACACGGCATGGTCACGGTCAGCAATGTAATTGGTCCGAAATGCTTTCTTCACCAGCTCCTGCATCACCTCGGCGGGTACTCGGTCTGCGCCTTGCCACTTAGGGTCCGGCAGTTCGATCAGAGGAACCTCGACCACGTAACCCTCGTCGCGACTGGCCCACCGGACACGACCCCATTGCTCGCGCACTACGGCGAGACATTCGAGGCTCGTCGAGTGGGAAACCATCTCGGTCGCCCCAGGCATCGGTCGCTTCACAATCCAGAGTTTCTCCTCTCCCTGGCGGGTTACTATGCGAGTCAGCAGCGCGGGCCGGAGAAGCCCGCATTCGAGCAGCTCGTCCGCAATCTCGGGGTCCGTGACCAAGTGAGCGCGCTCAATACTCGCATCATCGTTGCGGGGAACGATGAACGTTTCGAGGGTAAAAGCCACATCAGCGTGTGCCCGGATGAACGTCTTGGGTGGAGATTCGGACGCACCTACTGCGAAGGACTTTACCGCGACCTGAACTGTAGCGGCAGCATGCCGTCGTACGACATTGGATAGGTCGAGTGGATCGTCCAGTCCCAGAGGCTTGTCACTAGCAGCGAAGGCGCCTTCGCTTCCGTTGTTTATTTCAGCCATTGCGGGTATCTCCTTCGCAAAAAGCCAGTTTCAACTGGAGCGGAACGCCGGTTAAGAGACGGTCCTCCCTCTGCCTATCTCCGAGGCCACTCGACCAGGGCTCGTTAGGAGAGGCTGAAGGGCTGATAGCCGCTGGCGCCGTCGTGATCGGGCTGGAAGAGCACTCGGACCCACCTCGTTTGCGCGTGTGCCGATAACCTGTCGGCGAGATAACAGTATGTTCTTTCATGAGATTCTCCTCGGACGAGGAGGCATCTGCTCGACGATGTGCGGTAAAATTGGAAAGCGTCTTCTCCCGATTCACCACTCACCGACGGGCGGCCTCCGGGTCGCCCGTTTCTTGTTACGGCGTACGCGGATCCGCGGCCCTGCGAACCCCGGTCTCGGACCGGTTTAGCGAAATTCGCTCGTTCAGCCAGGCATCTACCTCAGCCTCAATCCAACCAACGGCACGACCGCCAAGAGGGATAGGTTTCGGAAACGTGCCTTCCGCGATACGGAGATAAATGGTGCTGCGAGCAAGCCCCGTGCGGGCCTTTACGCTCGGAAGTCGGAGGAACGTCGTGGCCATATCTGGCGCCTTTTTTGTGAATGAACAAAAACCTTCGCAAAACAACAGCGTTTGTATAAGCAGATCCGGGGCGGGGGCTGACCTTTCCACAGGGGGGGAGGCAGAAGAAAACAGCCTGTAACTAACTGATATTATTGCAAAGTCAGGGTCCCACCCATTCACGCTTTTTTCTACATTTTGGGCGAGAGCGGGGTTGCAAGGGTGGGAGGCAGAAGGAAACAACCCGTAACTAACTAATTTTATTGCAAGGTCAGGGTCCCACCCATTCACGCTTTTCCTACATTTTGGGTGAGAGCGGGGTTGCAAGCGTGGGAGGTCCGGCGAAACCTGGCGCAACCAACTGAGTTATGAAGAAATTAGGGTGAGTTCTTCATGGTCCCAAGAGAGGGCAAGGTCCCGGCTCACAAAATCATAGTTGCGTTTCGGTGATTCGAAACCAGATCACCTATAATAGGCCATTACCCTTCGCCTATTTGCGCGCTGCCTCTCAACACTTTGTCTATGGCTTGTGCGAGAGTCTCTGAGGCTCCGTGCTCGTCCATAAGCCAACGACAGACAACCTCGCGTTTTCTCTCCTCATCCCGCATTACCTTACCCGCCCAAAATTCCTCTGCCGCCAGGGCAAGTAACTCCAAACAATCGTTTTCGTAGGATCCCCAAGGCCATCCTCGTCTTGCCTGATGTTTGAAGGGAAAGCTCGGATAAATTGGGTGAGCCCATCGGATAGCATCTTTGGGAGCGAAGAGTTCCTCACCACGGTACATCCGATCCGCAAGGTCGGCTTTTTGATCCACCGTGTAGACAAGCTGTTCAGCTATCATCGCAAGCCCAATTTCTTCCTCTGCCACATAGATATCACGTCGCTGGTTGCTCGAGTGCACCACATCAGGTTTGAGACCGCATACAAAACACGCGAGCTGGCGCTTGGTCCAGAGCGCCTTCCGCAACCAGAAATCTTTTTCGGCTTTAGTTAATTGCATAGAAAAACCTTCGGGATATCCGCAATGTTCGCGAACGTGTCTCATATCGGCTCTTGGCGCGTTCTGTGCGCTAAATTGACGCACAGCCAGGAAGTTTAGCCGGGTCTCTTGTCGCTCATTTTGCAGGGTGACCGGCGAGGTCCGTCGATTTGCCTTTCCGATTCGCGAGAGAGATTACCGTCTTCCATTCTGGACTAGTCGCATATCGGGTCCACGCTTCCATCAATTCTCGCCGACGTTCAAACATGTCACCACGTTGATAGGCTGCCTCTGTACGGTCTCGGATCATGTGCGCGAGTGCAGCCTCGGCCAACTCCCGCGGGAAGCCTGTTGCCTCAGCACACCAGTCACGAAAAGTGCTTCGGAATCCGTGGACAGTGAGGTCCTTGTACCTCATGTCTTCCTGAAGAAGCTTTCGCATGGCGGCGTCGCTCAGGGGTTTCAGCTGCCGATGGCCGGGGAAAATCAGGTTGTCGTCCCGCTGTAGCGGCTCGACTTCGCGCAGAATTTCAATAGCTTCAGGCACGAGAGGAACGCGATGTGGGCGGCCCGCCTTCATTCGCTCAGCCGGCACAGTCCATACACCCTCTCGGAGGGTGACTTCGTCCCAAGTCGCATTTCGGACCTCGCCGCTGCGCGCTGCGGTGAGGACGACGAACGCAAGCGCCTTCGACGATAACGTATCCCTCGACCTCAAGGCGCCATAGAAGCTCGGGAGTTGACCGTAGGGAAGAGCGGCATGGTGCTTGACCTTCTGCACCCGCGATCTCTTTGGGAGAAGCTTGTCGAGATGCCCCCGCCACCGGGCAGGATTTTCTCCGTGGCGATAGCCCCGCGCGGCCGCCCAATCGAGCACATTTTCGATTCGCTGGCGTACTCGCGTAGCGGTCTCGGTTTTTGACGACCAAATTGGCTGAAGAGCCCTTAGCACGAGTTCGACATCGATATCCTGGACAGGTCGGTCACCGAAGACAGGGAATGCGTACGTCGAGAGGGTGTTCTCCCATTGAGCCGCGTGCTTCTCGTTTCGCCAGCCGGGGCGATGGGATTCTATAAATGCGCGGGCGCAGTCCTTGAACGAAATTCCGCGAGCGGACTCTGCTCGGGCTTGCGCCTCCTGTTTACGCCTATGATCGATCGGGTCGATATTGCTCCTCAGAAGTTGCCGGCAACCGTCGGCTCTATCACGAGCCTGGGAGAGGCTGACATCAGGAAAAGGTCCGAGACCATGCCAGTGTTTCTTCCCGGCTCTCTCGTAGCGAAACAGCCAGGACTTAGCTCCAGATTTGGTCACTTGGAGGTAGAGCCCACGACCGTCGTGATGGTAGCCAGGAGCTGTGAATTTCAGCGCTTGCGTCGCGGTAAATCGGTTTATGACTCGTGCCATGGCGCCTGTAAGTCTACATACAGCTCTACCTACAGATTATAATTGGATTCTGGCGGATTGTCTTGGATTAGACTGGCATTACTAACCTATAAATCATACGCTTACCGATAAATATATGGATGTCTTTAGCTTGCTATGGATTTAGGTTCGTCGGACTCTCTCTCCGCCAAAATCTCTTTATATTCGAAGAGTTAAAAAGAGATTTTTTATAAAACCAACATAAATACCAACAACCTTGTTTCACTATGCTGGGCGATGAATTGGTCAGGGAAGGCTGCTGGTGAGCCGTTTGGGTTGGGGCCGTGTGGGGAGAGCTAATTACGCAGCCGCTTGATCGAAGGTGAGCTTTCCGGCGGGTCTTTCTCAGCCCTCCTTCATCAGCCCCCGCAACGCCCGCCATCCTATCTTCGCGACAACACCGTCGTGATTTAACCCACAAACGTGAACAACGTCGTACAGCGGCACCGGTGGCGCGTGTGGCGAGCCAGAGGAAACACCCGAACGCGGCGGCGCTCCTCGCACCAAGGACAGTGGTCGAGGGTCAACGTTAAGCGGTGGGACCGCGAGCTCGAGCGCATAGAGTTTCTCAATTCCGAAGCAACAGCAGCAGCTCGGGCGAAATCTTGCCCGACTCTGGTAGGCCGATACTGCGCTGGAATGCGCGCACCGCCGCTCGAGTCGTTTTACCAGGCTTGCCGTCGACAGGACCGGGGTCGAACCCCTTGTTGCTTAGCGCGAGCTGCACGTCGCGCACGAGCCCGGAGTTAGCCGGCGGGCTGGTTGGTTTGCTCGGTGGTGATGCGGTTTTGCCTTGCCAGCGCGTCGGTGTCTTCGCCACCAATTCCTACCTGAGTCGTTGCGCCTGGGCAATCTGCTCGGCGGTCATTCGATTGCGGGCGATGTCCTTGTACTTGGCTGCGTCCATGTGCCCTTGTGCGGCGGCCAGATTCC
>JACLAC010001541.1_pt1 | contig 17105 bp, 19 predicted proteins | sample 8027881 | NCBI WGS metagenome assembly JACLAC01 (sample SAMN15725517, study PRJNA655200) | protist metagenome | isolation source: fluorescence activated cell sorting (FACS) single amplified genomes of... | place: Spain: Blaines Bay Microbial Observatory, Mediterranean Sea | collected 2016-01-19
ACACGGTGATGCGACCAACTTCAGAGCTGTTGTAACGGTATTAGCGAGTAATGGCTCTGGTTATCACGGCTACCGGAATCTTTCGTTCCAAATACCCACTGACGGTGTATTGGAAGTCAAGAGATCAAGTGCTACGAATCAATCGTACGTGCAATGGTGGGTTCAAACAACAATGGGAACCTATAGGGTGTAGAAATGACAATCACATATACGAGAACTAAACTTGAGATTGAGTGCCACCCCGAGGAGTTAATCGTGGGTCGGCGCGAGGCGCGGGATGCAGTGCTGTTGACTCAAGAGCATATTGATTACGGCTTTCAGCCGCCATCAATGGAGGTCGGAGATGAGCTTGCCCCTACCATTAGTGCAGAGGATGCAACAGAAGGATTCACGGTTCCCGCTCGGCAGTTTATGACGCACCTTGTGGTCGAATACACTGGAACTGACGACGATACGGGGGTCAGCGCATCGTTTGAAGAGAGAGTCCCTTTGACGCATTGGGACGATGTCGTTGAAGCGGATTTCGTAGCGTTTTCCGATGTGACAGAGGCGTGGGTTGATAGCCGTGTCGCAAAGTGGGTTGAAGAAGTGAAGGTTGAGGAAATCATAGCGGAGATGGTGGCGGCAAAAAACGAGGAAGCGGTGACCGTGGCGAAGCCGTGGGAATAGCGCGACCCACTGCGAGATGGCGCTGTATCTGCTGATTGGCGGCGTTACTTTGATCTCAACCTATGTGGCAGTAATGACCTACGTGATTCAAGAGACCAAGAGGGGCAAGCGTGGACGCTGATCTCATAATATCAGCCGTAGCATTTGCGGTGATACTGCTTAATGCCGCGAGTCTGTTTTTGATCCTGTCGGTGTGGGATCGGGTGGGCAATGTCGATAAGCGTGTCGATGCACAAGCGCAACGGATAAGCCGCTTGACCGAGTGGCTTGCGGGGCAGAAGCCAACGCGGAAAAATGCAAAATGAAGCGACAGAAGCTCTCACGCAATTCGGAGCGCAATCGGGCATTGCAACACTCATCAGCGAGTATGCGTGGTTCTTCGTTGTTGGCTTTCTCTTACTCCTGTTTAAGAGTAGTATCGAAAACGGTGTGGCAGGGCTACAGGTGTTTTTCGGATCAGACTACGATGAGGATGACGTTGTTATCGTGGACGGTAGGCCGGGAAGAATCACAAGAGTCCATCTCACGAAGACCGTATTCTACCTCTACACATATCGCAAGGGAATTCTCGTTGGCGGCACGAAAATGGCTGTTCCCAATACGGCGTTGAAACATATGCGGATTGAGAAGCCTCTGGAAAAATTAGAGGCTCAAGATTATTGGCGATGGTCTGACGGGCCGAATGGAAACGACGATAACAATTAGCGAATGCACATCGCTTTGCATTGCCAACGCGATTCGCATCTCGGCGTATATGGGCGAATATGCAACGGTCTATCGCAATAATGGCGCGTATGCGTTTCGGTTGTCTGGAGATCCTCGGCCACTTGTCTCCGATCATATCGTCTGGTCAACAGATCCACAGATGAGAGATCGTGCGATTGTGTTTAGTCGGGGGTAGATGGCAGTGATGAATGACAAGGCAGACTGATATGGATTATGCCACGGGGATACAGGATTAATTGGAACAATTTGCCGGAACATCCAGACGGTTGGACGTTTGAGGATACGAAACGAGCCTATACCAAGTTGTGGCGGGATTTGGTGGATTGCAAGCGCATGAAGAGCGCCGCACACAGCACCCTAAAATCGTCAAGGGACGAATCGCGGGAGGCGCAAAAAGAGGTCAAGCATCTGCGCCGGGACATGGTGCAGATGACCAAGAAGCAGAAGGCCCAAGACGAACTCAAGGCGTGTGGCGCATGGAGCGGGGCCGCGATTGGGATCTGCACACTTACATGGCAGGGGTTTGAAGAGTATGGTGCGCCATTCCCTCAGTTCATGGTGGAATCGGAGTGGTTTTTCGGGAGCGTATGTTGGGCGGTCACGATGGTTTTCGGGTGGGCCGCAAAGGCATTTCACGGAGTCAAATAAAGAAAGGCAGAGGCAGATCATGGCAGACAGATTAGACATTGAGGCCCTTGAGTCGCAGATGAATAGTGCGGTGGGGGAGTTGACGCGTTTACAACAGCAAGTCGAGGCAAAGAAGGAGTATGTCAACAAGTTGGACGGGGCGATATAGGCGTTGAAGATGGAACGCGAGAATGCACAAAGTCAAACTTCAGACGGGATACCAGAGGTGGCAACAACGGCAGATAATTAGGCAGAGGTGGAGCAGTATTATGGCGTTCAAGTTCAAGTTGGGGTTCGGCAAGGCCGAGGTGACCAAGGCGGCGAAGGGTGCCGGAGTGGCCGGAGGAGGCGCGGTATTGGCTACGGCCCTGTCAGAAGTCGGCCTAATGCCAGAGGCGCTTATGCAGCCGCCTCTGGGCCCTTACGTGGTCGCAGCGTTGGCGGTGGCGATCAACATCATCAGACAAGGAGTGCGCGATAATGGAGGGGTTGATTAGTCAGGATAGGGGGTTGTGCATTGCCAATGCAAGAAAGGCCGCAGCGTATATGGACGAATACGCCACGGTCTATCGGCACCAGGGCAAGTATGCTTTTCAGTTGTCCGGCGATCCGCGACCACTGGTCGCGGATCGCCGGACAACCGACCCACCCGTTCCGTCACCTAGTATAAGCGTAAGTCGGTCGTCGCCGGTGATACGGTAGTCGTATGTCTTATTAGAGATGAGATGATTTAAACCCTTATGTAAAACGTTGGCGAAAATTTCGCCGTATAGTCTCGTCTATCTATCTACATGGGTCTGGCTCAGGATATAAGCGCTGGCAGGCGTGACAACCCCTCTATCGCATAACGATCAGCTCGACATTAGTATCGACGTAAAAGCGGCACTAAACACAGGAAAATACATCCACAAAGCGGCTCAATTTAATCATCACTGCGCCGCTATGCCGTTTAAGATGTCTCCCAGATGTATAGCAACCATCGCATGTCCCACTTCGTTGAAGTGACCGTCATTAACGAAATAAGGGTATTCCACGCTCCTCTCGGCTTGCTCCAAGAAATCGACACATCTCACCTTTCGCCCCTCCAACCCCGCGAACAATAGTTCCGTAATTCCGTTCACCCCGTATCCGACGGCAGAATCCAACGGTGCGGTATTAAGCCATCCCTTGTCCGGGAATATTAGCAGGAGGAATTCAACAGGATAAGACTCGAAAGGGAAGTCGGTGACCGTCGCTATGAATCCATCGACCATTGCGTAGGGCATACGTTCTAGGTCGGTTAGCCGAGGCTTAGATTCGGCAGCGCCTCCTCCGGGGTTGTCAAGCAATGCCCTCAGACGATCGTTGCCAACCTGATACAGCTTAGAATGCCAATATAGTTTCTCTTCTATGAAGTAGGCGGCCCTAGTCAGCATTCTGTGGGTGGGCATTTTTCCTATAGAAGCGGCCTGGTGTACCGTGTGGGTATGCGGCAGAAATATTCTCGCGTGCTCTTGCACGTCGTTGCCTAGAAAGATAGCGAATGTCACGATATCCGGTTTATCCTGGCTTTGCTCGTAGTGATGCTTAAAGAGTTCGGTCGCCTGCCAGAAAGTGAAGCCGGGAACTCCAAGATTCAACGAGTGGTATCCTGCGACCGACAACAGCGCCGAATAGGTCCGGTCGGCGTCGACGCCGTAGCCAAAAGTGAACGAGTCGCCCAGATTCCACACTAATGGCCCCTCTTCGCCCTCAATTTCAGCCTGGCTCGTCCTATAACCGATACCATTAAATTCTCCGGTTACAAACTCATAGTCGAACTCACCAAAGGTGTGTACATGCTGCTGTCTGGCGTTCGGCCGAAGCACATACCCTTTAAAACGTTCGGTCAGTTGGTGGATAGACAAATATTCTTCTTGGCCCCACCCTTTATTCACCACAGGAAAAATCTTATCTGGCCCGATTGCAATTACCGCCACTTCGAGTGCCACGAGGAACAGCAAAAACAGAGTTCCAGACCAAGATCCGAGCGCCAAAATACGGCTTAGTGAGGGCTCTAACTTCAGCGGTTGCCGTCGGAAACCGACCAACCCTACGACCACTAGTGAGACTCCACAGATTGAAAAAACCATTTGCGTCGCGCTAAATCCGGGTCTTGATATGGAGATAACGTCGAGAAACAGACCGACCATCGTGCTTAGCGTCCCAACCGGCACAAAGGACAACCACATTATTTGTTCAAAAGATAATTTACTGTCGGATTCTATTGGCATAGAACTGGCGTCTTGCTTGCGAGTCATTATAAGAAGTATTTTTTTACGATCGTATTACTCTCTTCTGGGAGCGCGGATCCCCTCCATTTTCTCCTGATGCTGAGTCGATAGCCGACCCCGACCCAGTGATTCACCGACAGTATACAAAAAGAACCCGTCGCATACAAGCGGGGCGCGGGGGCAGAGCGTTATAGCGGGCGTCAGGCGGCGTTTCCGGCGCTGTCATCGGCAGCGGGGCGGCCTGTCTCAGCGTGTTGGCGCTGTCATCGGCAGTAGGGCAGGGGGCGTGCGGCAGATGAAAGACCAAGCCGTCATCGATGGTAAGATGGTGGCTTAGAGGTCGAAGATCTCCTCAAGCCGCTCAATCGGGACATTCTCAAGCTGTAGCTGCTTGAGGTAGATCTCGGTAGTCTTCAGATCCTTGTGGCCCATCAACTGCATTACATCACGCATTTCTAACTGTTTGCGGATGCAGTTGGTAGCAAATGTATGGCGCAGCCAGTAGTAGGTCGGCATCATGTAGCCGCGCCTTTTCTGGCCGCGCTCCATTTCGTATTCCATTCGACCCTCACGAATCAGCACCTTGTCCATGCAGTCCGAGAGTGTGCGGCTATTCACGGCGGTGAAGTGGTCCGGCGTCAGATGCTCCAAGGACGAACCGGATAAGAGGACGAAGGGGGAGTAGAGTCCCGCTTCTTGCTGCCGTTCTCGCTCGGCCTTCAGAATCTTGACGAGATAAGGAGTCAGCGGCATCTGGCGCTCTTCAAACGTCTTGGGGTAGTGCGACCGCTTCGTAGCCTTGCATTCGGACATCTCAATGCGAAGCAGTGGCGTTTCCAAGTCTAAGTCGAGGTGCTTCCACTGGAGCCATATGGCCTCTGTATTGCGTAGGCCGCAGAATAGACCCAAGCATATAGCTACATGAAACGAACCGCGCATGAGGTGGCTGTGCGCCTTTGAGCGCGACATATCGATGAACCACTGCGCGTCATCGGGCTTTAGCGGGTGCCTCAGATTGGCCGTCTCGTAGTCCTTTTTCTTAATCACGAAGGCGCGGCAACCCTCTCTCCGTTTGTCGTTATGCTCTACGTAGCCGAGAAGGACGGCCTCATCGATGTATTTGAAAAGGACGCCGACATTAGAGTAGGCGCTCTTGGGGGAATACGGCCCCGTCATTGCGGAATAGCCGGGATTCTTTTCAACTTTGGCCAACTCGCTTACCCTCACACACTCGTCTGACAGGCAATACTTCCAATAATCTTCGGCGTCCTGCTCACCGATGCCTTCAAGGGCGCTGCGGTTCTGGCGCAGCCAGTGGATCACATGCTTGAGGCGGCTGCGGAAGGACTTATAGTCGGCACTTTCGGTACCACCGCGCCGCAGCTCCTTCTGTTTTTCCTCCTTGGTATTGAGGGCAGCCAGTTCGATGTGCGACCATGTGTCGGTTTCGAGATCTTTAATCTCGGCCGGGGCCTCATAGCTCACGAACATCTCTTCAGCCTCTGCCGCCTTTATCAGCTTTAAGCTGATCCAATGGTTCACTTCATCTGGATGGGCGCGCTCACGGGTGATCGCCGCTTCTATCGCTTGGGTCTGCTCCAGAATGATGTCGGCCTCGCTTTCAACGGCGCGAGACTTTTCCCGTGGAACCTTTTCGCCATTTAGAAATAGTTGGTACTTTACGCGGAATTTCCCCTTGTATGGATGCTTATGTGCCATCTTTCCTCCGCTCACGGCGGGAACTACGGGGTATGCCGTGGTATACTTTTGGATAGTCCCCCTCAAAAGGGGGTCAAATAGGGGGGCATCATCGTGCGTGATCGGCTATGTGAGAAGATAATCGGAGGGCAAACGAAGAGCCAGAAAAAAATGGCTAAATGCAGAAACTACTACTATAGTAGGCTAAAACTTACGCACATACACGAAAGCCGCCGAAATCGTGTGATTTCGACGGCTTAAATATTGGTAGCGGGGGCAGGATTTGAACCTGCGACCTTTGGGTTATGAGCCCAACGAGCTACCAGACTGCTCCACCCCGCATCAGACCAAAGAATCTATGGTAAGTGCATCTTTGGCGCAACCCCTATTGCTCAGGTATCCACATCCGCGCCATTGGGTAGGCGCCGCAATTTGACCTGGGCGATGCGCTGGCCCTCGATTTTGAGAATGTCCAACTCGAGGTGGTCGGCCTCGAAGACCAGGCCCTCCTCGGGGATGCTGCCCAGGTGGTCGTAAATAAAGCCACCCAGCGTCTCGAAACCCTCGCTGGGCAAGTCGGTCGAGAGTAGTTCGTTGAGGTCGTCGATATCGATGCGGGCGTTGGCGATCAGCACCTCGCCGGGGACCTGCCAGTGGTAAAGGGCTTCCTCCTCGTCGTATTCGTCCTGGATTTCGCCGACGATCTCTTCGACCAGATCTTCGGTGGTCACCAGGCCCGCGGTGCCGCCGTATTCGTCGAGGACGATAGCCAGGCGGATTTTGTTGGCCCTGAGGTCGTTGAGCAGGACGTCGATCTTCTTGGTTTCGGGAACATAGTAGGGCTCGTGGGTAAAGGGCTGCAACTCCTCATTGGCGTCGATGAGGAATTGGTCTATTGGTGTCCCGAGGTCGAGGTCGTTGCGCCCGACCAGGATCTGCAGCAGATCCTTGGCGTAAATCAGACCGCGGATATGGTCGAGGCTTTCCTCGTAGACGGGCAACCGCGAATGTCCCTTGTCGCGGATTTGGTCGAGCAGTTCCTGCAGCGTGGCCGACTGGTCGATGGCGACCATATCGACGCGGGGGACCATGACTTCGCGGACGATGCGGTCGTGGAAACCGAAGACGCTCTCGATCATCTCGCGCTCGCCTTCCTCCAACACACCCGATTCCCCCTCCGATTCGACGATGCTGCGCAATTCCTCTTCCTTTTCGGCGCGGAAGTCCTCATCGCTATAGTCGCTAGCGCTGAGGCGCTCCAACAGGTTCGTCAGGGGCAAAAGCAGGTTGTGGACGGGCACATAGACCAGAGCGACGTGCGGAATGCGGGGCTCGTCATCGTCGTCTTCGGCGAAGCGGATGCGGCGGGGTGTGGCCACGACGAGAAAGAGCCCCAGCGTCGTCAGCAGGGCCCCCGCCGCTACGGCGAAGGCGGGCAGGCCATAGGGCGCTGCCAGTGCGCTGAGGAGGAAGTACAACGCCAGGGCCAGGGCGGTGGTGCTGATCGCTTCGCCCAGCCGGACCATCAGGCGCAGCCGCTGGTGAGGCTCGTAGATGCGCAACATGGTCCGGGCTCGGGCCAGCCCCCCCTCGGCGAGCTTCTCCAGCGCGGATTTGGAGAGAATGGTGAATGTCGCTTCGTAACTGGCGACCAGGAAAAGGCCGGCCAGGCTAATGGCGCCCGCCAGCACGGCGTAGATAACCTGGGCCAGGTCAACTTGCGGAGGTTCCAAAAAGGCTCCTTGTGCGCAAAACGGCTGATCAGGCCCGTCTAGAGTGGGATAGCATCGAGAAAGTTCTCCGTTTCCCGTTCCATCGCGGTCAGTTGTTCGGGTGTGTCGTGCACCCAGCCGGCCAGGTGCAATAGGCCGTGTACAAACAACCGGGCCAATTCTTCTAATTCGGGGACGCCCTGTTCGCTTGCCTGGCGTCGGGCTTGGGGCAGGGAGATGTAGATTTCGCCGCAGTGGGTTTGGCCCGGTGTGGGGCCGAAATCGAAGGAGAGGACATCGGTCGTGCCTTTTTTGTCGCGGTATGACGCGTTGAGTTGCGCCATGTAGTCATCGGCAATGAAGATCAGGCGCACCGCTGCGGGTAGGGTATGGCTGTGACCGACCTCGGCGGCGATGCGCTTGAGGGCTTCGCAATCGGTCGTAGGTAGCGGGTCGGTGCCCTCGTCGCGGGTGATTTCTATTGTCGTCAATTCTTAACCTGGACCGCGCGCCATTTGCGGTCTGCTGCCTGCCAGGGATATTCGACCCGACCGTGCAAGGTGCCCATCAATACGGGAATGAAGCTGTCTTCGATCTTGTGCAAATCCTGCAGGGTCAGCGCGCATTCGTCTAGCTCGCCGCCGGTGAACTTCTGCTGGATGATATTGCGAACCAACTGCCGGACCCGATTAGGGGTGCGCTCGGCCAGGGTCCGGGCGGCCGATTCGACCGAGTCGGCCAGCATTAAAATGCCAGCTTCCTTGGTTTGGGGCCGGGGTCCGTCGTATCTGAAATCTTCCTTGCGCACGCTTTCGCCGCCCAGTTCGACGGCGCGATTGTAAAATATTTCGATTACGGTGGTGCCGTGGTGTTGCGGGATCAGATCGCATATAGATTGGGGCAAGCCGTGTTCCTCGGCTAATTCCAGCCCGTCTTTGACGTGCGAGGTGAGGATGAGGACGCTCATATTGGGCGTCAGATGGTCGTGCGGATTGCGGCCGCCGCGCAAGCCCTGGTTTTCGCTGAAGTACTCGGGTTTAAGCATTTTGCCGATATCGTGATAGTAGCATCCCACTCGTGCCAGCAGCGGATTGGCCTCAATGGCTTCAGCTGCGCTCTCGGACAGGTTGGCCATGATCAGGCTGTGGGTGTAGGTGCCGGGGGCGCGGATGGCCAAGTCGCGCAATAGCGGTCGGTTGAGGTCGGACAGTTCGAGCAGGGTGATATCGGTGGTGAGGCGAAACAGACTTTCGAAGATCGGCAGCAGGCCGATGGTGAGAATCGGGGCGGCCACGCCGATGAAGATGCCGGGTAGCACGTGGCCGTAGATCTGTTCGCCGGGCACGAAGCGCAACAGATCGGCCGCGGCGATGAGCAAAGAGTACGAGATCGGCAGGAAGATCATCGAGCGGTAGAACTGGTTGCGATGGCGCACGTGGCGTACGGCATAGACGGCGACCGCCGAGGTCAGGGCACAGGTCATCGCCACGTAGAAATCGGCGAAGAGATTGCCGACGAAGAACGCGAGCACAAAAGAGAGTACTAGGCCGATCTGCGGGGTCAGCAGAATCGTCGCCAGCATTGCCGCCAGTGGCGTCGGCACCAGATAGGTGTCGAGCTCGTGGGTTTTTATGTAGGCGGCGATGGCGGCGGTGGCGATGGTCAGGATGGCGAGCAGGATGAGCTGGCCGGGTTGGTCGAAGGTCTGGCTTTCGCGGGTGGCTAGGAAGTAGGCAAAGACGAAGATCAGGAAGCTGGCGATGGTCGCAGCCGCCAGCATCTGGACCAGGCGCTGGACCGGATGGCTGGCCTGTTCGGCGGCGATGCGCTCGGCCAGCGCGTCGAGGGCGTCGACGTGGTGCTGAGTTACGGTGGCATTTTTGTCGATAATGAGATCGTCTTTGGCGTAGATGCGCTTGATGCTGGCTACGCCGCGCCGGGCCTCGCTGCGCCAGCGCTCGGTTTCTTCCGCGTCGATGGCCAGGTCGGGTACGACAAATAGGCTGAGCAATTCGTGTACAGCCTCTACCGCGTCGCGGTCGGCAATGGTGCGATAGGTCTGAATGTGGGCGATGAGATCGCCTCGTTTGAGCTGGTCTTCGCTGTAGATGGTCTCTACATGCTGCTGGCGGTCGTCGATGCGTACTTGCGGCGAAGGGCTCTGCAACACGGGTTGTTTGGAGGCGACGATGCCGGTGCCGTAAAGATTAGCCAGTATCTGGCGGCAGATGGCCTGGAAGTCCTGCACGTAGGGCTCGCTGGCAGTCGCCAGCACCGTGACCAGGGTCGATAGGGCATCGACCGAGAGCGAGCCGATGACCCGGGGCAATTCGCGCTGGAGGTGGCGTTGTTTGAGCGAGTCGGCCATTTGCACACGGATGCCTGGCACCATGACTCCGAAGACCGAGTCCAAACGAGCGATTTGTAGCTGCTGGATCAGTGGGTCGCGTTGTATAATGGTCGGGATGGTCGCCGTGACGTCGAGCCGCTCGCGCTCCAACTCGGCATCTCTTTTGGGGACGTGGTAGAGAAAAGGGGCTCTGATAGGTTCCTGAGCGGTCCCGCCGACGCGCAACTGCGCGACATTATACGGCCGCTGGTAGGGGGACAGGTAGGTCAGTAGGCCGACGACGATCAGGGCCAGGGCAATGCGGAAGGTCCACAGGCTGTGTGGGCGCCAGGGCTGGGTCGGGGCATGGCCGCGTCCCCTGGGAGTGAATAATCTTGATTTGAGCGCATTCATCCGGAGTTTGCCTGTTCGACCTGGGCTTCCTCGTACGTATCGTAGGCCTTGATAATCTTTTGCACCAGCGGATTGCGGACCACGTCTCTTTCATTGAGGCGGACGAAGGCCAGGCCGCTGATACCGGTGAGGATTTTGGGGGCGACCACCAGACCCGAGGGCTGGTCTTCGCTGAGGTCGGTCTGGGTGACATCACCGGTTACTACGGCCTTGGAGTGGCTGCCGAGCCGGGTGAGGAACATCTTCATCTGCTGCGGCGTGGTGTTTTGCGCCTCGTCGAGGATGATGAACGACTCGTTGAGCGTGCGGCCGCGCATATAGGCCAGAGGTACCACTTCGATGATCTTCATGTCCTGCATGCGCCGCAGGCGCTCGGGTTCCATCAGGTCTTGCAGTGCGTCGTAGAGCGGCCGCAGATAGGGGTCGACCTTGTCTTCGAAAGATCCGGGCAGAAAGCCCAGTTTTTCACCCGCTTCGACGGCCGGGCGGGCGAGCAGGATCCGCGAAATCTGCTTCTGTTTGAGCGCGGCCACCGCCATCGCCACCGCCAGGTAGGTCTTGCCCGTGCCGGCGGGCCCGATGGCGAAGACGATATCGTTCTTGTCGATGGACTCCAGATATTGCGCTTGGCCGCCGGTGCGGGCGCGGATGGTTGCCTTGTAGGTATTGGCGGCGTGTTTATCGTCTGCGAGCTGATCGTATTGGGGCGGGGTGGGACTCTGGTGGATCAGATCTCGCAATTCCTTTTCGTCAGGGGCGGGGCCGTGCCGCATCCGCTCGACGAGATGGGTCAGCAGGCCGTCGGCTTCGCGGACTGAGGCATCGGGTCCTTTGAGAGTTAGCTTGTCGCCGCGGGCGACCAGGCTAACTCCGTATTTCTTTTCTATATGGGCAAGGTGCTGGTCGTTGCGCCCGAAGAGTGAGAGGCGGTCAATGTCCGATATGGAAATATCCTTCATGGGCCCTTTGTAGAATACAAAAAGGGGTTCGAATCCTTCATGAGTAGAAGGATCAAACCCCTTTTTGGCTATGAACGGTTTTTAAATCAAGTAGTTAATTACTGGGTAGTTCGAGAACCTGGGCAGGGAAGATCAGGTGCGGTTCGACGATCTGCTGCTTGTTGGCCTCGTAAATCTTGTGCCACTTGCCTCCGTCGTTGTAGACTTCGGCGGCAATCTTGAAGAGGAAATCGCCCCGGGTGACCAGATGCTGATTTTCGGCGACGCCAAAGGGCACCGCCAGCGTCTGGTCGGGATAGATGAGATCCGGATCCTGGATTTGCTCTTTATTGGCTCGGTAGAGGCGCGGCCACATATAGGGATCGGCGTAGATCCGCTCCATTTTGGAAATGTTCCAGAGATTGTCGCCCTTGGCCACGGTGTAGTCGATGGTCACCGGCTGGGCGACGCGCGCCTTGAGCTGGGCGATCATCTTGTCGATGTCGGCTAGTTTGGCGGCCATCTCGGGGAGGGCGGAAATCTTGTTCTCTTTGAGTTCCCCGACCTGGGCGGCGAGATCGTTGACTTCACCGCGGCGCTGGATCAGCACCTCAGGGGCCAATGCCATCAGGCCTTCGAGCTGGGCGGCAATGCTGTCGAGTTTATTGCCAAAGGCGTTTACCTGGGCATCGGTGGCGGAGACGGCGGTGAGGATTTGGGCGTTGAGGTCGGCGTTATCGCGATCGAGCTGGGCCAACTGGGCTTTGAGCGCTTCAATCTCGGCGTCGAGGGTCTCAATCTGGCTCTTGGCCGTGCCTTCGCGGCCGGTCAGGTCGGCCACCTGCGCCACGTATTCGTCGCGCGTAATCTTCTTCTCTTCTTGAGCGGCGGCATTCTCGCTAGCCGAAACCAGCAGCGCTAAGGCCAACCCGCCAATGAATAACTTCTTCATGGTCATACCCTTTCTCCTCTATGGCCTAATTGGCGAGGTTCTGCTTGGTCTGTGCCAGTTTGTCTTCCAGTGCCTTCTTCTCGGCTTGGCGCTCGGCGAGTTTGCGCTCGAGACGCGCTTTTTCAGCCTGTAAGTCGGCTACTTGTTGCTCGGCAGCGACGGTGGCCTGGCGTTGTTGCTCCAAGGCGTCCAGCTCGTCTTGCGACACGCCGCCGCAACCGGCCATCAGGGGTAGGGCCGCAGCTGCCAAGACAACCCCCAGGCTTTTAAACGTAGAAAAACGGCTCATCAAGTAGTCCTCCGCTTGCTAAATCTTCTGCATGGTTGTGCGCCGCTATTGCGCAAATTGCGCAACTAAAGCATAAACTAGTTATAATAGGCGCGACACAATTTCAAAAGTTAATACGGCCTATATCGGATGTCAAGCGAAAATCTGGCCTGGAAAAGAGTTAAGTTCGCTTGGTCAAGCGGGGCGGATCCCCAATTCGCGCAATTGCTCGATCTCGACATCCGAGGGCGAATTCTCGAGCAAGCCGACGGCCCGATTGGTTTTGGGAAAGGCGATGACCTCGCGGATTGAATTCTCGCCGGCGAGCAGGGCGATCAGGCGATCGAAACCGAAGGCGATGCCGCCGTGCGGTGGGGCGCCGTATTCGAGTGCGCCGAGCAAAAAGCCGAATTTGGCTTCGGCCTCTTCCGGGCTGAGGGCCAGTAGTTCGAAGACGCGGGCCTGGATCGGACGCTGAAAAATACGGATGCTGCCGCCGGCGATTTCGTTGCCGTTGAGGACCAGGTCGTAGGCGCGGGCACGCACCGCCCCCGGGTCGCTGTCAAGCAGCGGCAAATCCTCCTCCAGCGGCGAGGTGAAGGGGTGGTGCATGGCAGCGAAGCGACCTGCTTCTTCGTCGCGCTCGACCAGAGGAAATTCGGTGACCCACAGCGGCGCCCAGCTGTCGGCGGGAATCAGATCGAGGCGCTGGGCCAACTCCAGCCGCAGGGCGCCGAGTACCCGGGCGACCATCGCCGGCTGGTCGGCCACGAAGAGCAGCAAGTCGCCGGGTTCCGATGCGAGGGCTTCGATTAGCAGGTCCTGGGCGGGTGCGGGAAAGAATTTTGCGATGGAGGATTCGAGGCCGTTATCGGTGTGCTTTATCCAGCTCAAACCCTTGGCGCCGAGTTCCTGCGCGAAGGCGATGAGATCGTCAATTTGACTGCGAGAGAAATTACTGCAGCCCTTAGCATTAATGCCTTTGACCTGACCTCCACTGTCAAGGATGTTGTGAAAGACTTTGAACTCGGAGGCGCGGGCTCCCTGCGTGGCTTCTTGGAGCTCGAGGGCAAAGCGCAAATCGGGCTTGTCCGAGCCAAAGCGGTCCATCGCCTCGGCGTAGCTGAGGTGGGGGAAGGGGTCGGGCAGTTCGATCTGATTGAGGCCGGAAAACAAGGCGCGGGTAAGGCGTTCGGCGACACCCATGACGTGATCTTCGCGCACGAAGGACATCTCGATGTCGATTTGGGTGAATTCGGGTTGTCGATCGGCGCGCAAATCCTCGTCGCGGAAGCACTTGACGATCTGGAAGTAGCGGTCGTAGCCCGAGATCATCAGCAGTTGCTTGTAGGTCTGGGGCGATTGCGGCAGGGCGAAGAATTGGCCTGGATGGACCCTGCTCGGGACCAGATAGTCGCGGGCGCCCTCGGGGGTGCTCTTGGTCAGAAAGGGGGTTTCTACTTCAATAAAGTTCTGTCTATCAAGTGTGTTGCGCACGATTTGGTAGCCGCGATGGCGCAATTGCAGATTGGCCTGGATGCGGGGGCGGCGCAAATCCAGATAGCGGTATTTGAGGCGGATCTCCTCACCGGCGTCGATATCGTCTTCGATGAGAAAAGGCGGCGTCGGCGACACATTGAGTACCCGCAATTGGTCGCAATTGACCTCGATTTCGCCGGTGGGCAGTTTGGGATTGACCATGCCTTCGGGGCGGGCTTCGACCTCGCCCTGAACGGCGATGACGTATTCGCTGCGCAACTGATCGGCTTTCTGGTGCGCGGCGAGATCGTGCTGGGGGTTGAATACGACCTGGGTGATCCCATAGCGGTCACGGAGGTCGATAAAGACCACGCCCCCGTGGTCGCGCCGGCGCCAGACCCAGCCCATCAACAGCACGCGCTGGCCGATGGAATTGGCGGTGAGGGTGCCGCAGTCGTGGGTGCGCTCCCAGTCGCCTAAGCCTTCGATCGGTACTTCCATAAGTCACACCTGGTAAAAAGGTTGGATTGCGTTGGATTGCGGGAGGGATAAGAAGCGCGAGAAAATAAGTGCTGGTTATGCAGGTGTCAAGCAAGTGGATTTTTCGCTTGTTGACACTGGATTGAGCGCCGATATATTTAATTTAACACTTAGCCTGGTGTTAACCATTGGCTGTCAGGTGGCGAAATCGCCCGGTCAGCGGGAGGCTGAAATCATTGGCAGACAAAGCATTGGCCCTATTGAAAGTCATACGCAAAATCCCGATGTTCCACGGCTTGAGCGCCGATTGTACCCGCCTGGTGCTGCAGTCGTGCGAATTCCGCGGGGTGCGCAGTGGTGAGTCGGTCTGCTGGGTCAACGCCCAGAGCGACGAGATGTACATTCTGCTCAGCGGGCAACTCGGCGTATACAACGAGGAGCAGATACTGTTGGCCAGTATCAATCCCGTCGCCCCGGTCGGCGAGATGGGGCTCATTACCGGACAGCCGCGCTCGGCCACGGTTGTTGCTCTGGGAGATTGCAATTTGCTCGTCTTGCGAAAAGTCGCCTTTGACCGGTTGCTGCGCAGCAACGCCCAATTGTGTAGCCAGGTATATAGCAGTGTTATCGAAACCATGGCGCAGCGCCTGGCCGCAAGCCGTATCGAACAGCAACTCGCCAGGCAGCGCCGGGCCGTATTGGAACAAAAACTGACCGATGGCGAGGCGCAAGTCGCCGCCTTGAGTTCCGGGGGAGTGGTATGAGCGCAGGCGCAGGGGCTGCGGTGCTGGGTGCGTCGGTAGTAGAAAATATCGGCAATACGCCCCTGTTGCGACTGACAGATCCGGCCATCCCGCCGCGCGTCGAGGTTTACGCCAAGCTCGAGTTCTTCAATCCTGGTGGATCGGTCAAAGACCGCCCAGCGCGACGGATGATCGAAGACGGTGAACGCGACGGCTTGTTGGAGCCGGGCAAGGTGATCCTCGATTCCACTTCGGGCAATACCGGCATCGCCTACGCGATGATCGGCGCGGCCAAAGGCTATCGTGTCAAGCTGGCGATGCCGGCCAATGTTAGCCGCGAGCGCAAGGCCATCGTCGCCGCCTACGGCGCCGAAGTCGTCTATACCGATCCCGGCGAACTATCCGACGGCGCGATCTTGGAGGCGCGGAAGGTGTACGAAGCCGATCCAGATCGCTACTTCAAGCCCGACCAATACAACAATCCCGCCAATTGGCACGCCCACAGAGATACTACTGCGCCCGAAATCTGGCAGCAGACGGGCGGGCGCGTGACTCACTTTGTCGCTACGATCGGCACCAGCGGCACCGTGATGGGTACTGGCCGCGGCCTTAAAGCCTTCAATCCCGCCGTTGAGGTGATCGCTGCCGAGCCTACCGAGCCCTTCCACGGCATCGAAGGGCTCAAGCACATGGAGAGCTCCATCGTGCCCGGGATTTACGACGAGGGTTTTCTCGACCACAAGATACCGGTCGATACCGAGGATGCCTACGATACCGCCTTGCGCCTGCCCGTCGAGCAGGGCGTGCTGGTCGGCCAGTCTTCGGGGGGCGCCTACTGGGCCGCGATTGAAGTCGCGCGCCAGTTGGAAGAGGGGGTGGTAGTGACGATTTTTTGCGATAGCGGCGACAAATACATGAGCACGCCGATGTGGCAACTGGCGCTCGACGAAGCGATTGGCAGCAGGGATGACTAAGCAGAAGGGATGACTAGAATGTTGCGTATAGCACGGAGCGATCTCGACCGCATTTACGCCCAGGCCCGCGCAGAATATCCAGCCGAATGCTGCGGTATACTGACCCAGGGAAAAGACAACGGGGTGTGCGCCGTGCATATCTGTGAAAATATCCAGGAGGAGAAGCACCGCGACGACCCCGAGCGCTATCCGCGCGACGCGCGCACCGCCTATTTGATCGACCCGGAGGAAATGATGCGCATAACGGCTGCGACCGAGGCCGCCGGCGGGCGGGTCGCGGGGTTTTACCACTCGCACATCGATTGTCCGGCGTATTTTTCCGAAGAAGACGAGCGCCGGACCTGGATCTTCAACGACCGCGAGGCCGGCGAGGGTCCCGACGACCCCGATGCGGCCTATCTGGTTCTTTCGGTCTACGGCGAGGAAGCCACAGGCGCGGCGGCCGGCAGTGGGCGCGAAGTAAAGGGGTATAAGTGCTTCGGGTGGGACGGGAGTGTATACACCGAGATGCCCGTAGAGCCTGCAGACTGAGCCATGCCGGGCACGGGGCGCCAGGCCCTCCTGCTACTGGCACTGGTCGGCGCCCTCTACTACAGCACGCTGGGCAATCCGTTCTACTACGACGATTTCCACTCGATCGTTCGCAATCCCCACATTCGCGACCTCGGTGTCCTGCCCGACTTCTTTACCGATCCCAAGCTATTTTCGGTCGATCCCAACCAGGCGATGTACCGTCCCGTGCTGCTCAGCACATACGCAGTAAATTACGCGCTGGGCGGGCTAGCACCGGCTGGCTACCATCTTTTCAATGGGGTCCTCCACGCGGCCAATGCGCTGTGGGTCC
>JACLAC010015754.1_pt1 | contig 17105 bp, 12 predicted proteins | sample 8027881 | NCBI WGS metagenome assembly JACLAC01 (sample SAMN15725517, study PRJNA655200) | protist metagenome | isolation source: fluorescence activated cell sorting (FACS) single amplified genomes of... | place: Spain: Blaines Bay Microbial Observatory, Mediterranean Sea | collected 2016-01-19
TTTAGACTTTTAGTTTATTTTTGCCGACTACTCTTTTTAGAACACAGAGATTTCGAATAAGGCGAAAAACTCTACCTTTTGAACATGCCGCCTAAAAAGCTTTTCTTAGTAACAAGACAACCTGCTTGTCATTCTCTATCTCCACAAACTTCTACGTTTGCGAAAGAGGTTCGAAGATAAAATTTAAAAATCAATCGTTGGTCAAAAATGGAGTCAGATTGGGACAGAAAATCCTGCCATTTGGTTGGATATATGGTTGGGTAAACTGGAATCTGGGTAAGAACCAGTAAAGAAGAGGACCAGGTTAAATACTGATTTTACTGTGGAAAAGTGTAATAGGGCAGGATTTGAATCTGTGACCTTCGAGTTATGAGACAGAGAATGCATTAGAGTATATAATGACTTATATATGCCTCAGAATTAATTAATCAAATTGATTTCATTTACTAATTCAATTATACTTCTATCCCAAAAGTGGACAAGTAAACCCCAGACTTTCTCATCTCTTGGCTGGGCAGGTGGCTGGGCAGAATCAAACCCGATGGAAACAGGAGTCATTGGATGGCATCAGTGAAAAGAATCTCTACAGGCTACAAAGGCGTCTTCTATGTTGAGCGAAAGGGAGAGCGGATTCTCAGCATCTTCTACCGCAAACCAGGTGATCGCAAGCAGTATGAAGAGAAGCTTGGAACCAGCGCTCAGGGTTGGACACCAGCCCGAGCTAATGCAGAGCGCACTCGCCGAATCAATGGTCAAGAGCTAACCAACAACGAAAGGCGGCAAGCCCAGGCAGAGGCCAAACGGGACGCAGAATCTCGGCCCACTATTGAGAAGCTTTGGGATCTTTACCTCGAAAGCAAGGGTGATCAACTCAAAGGGGTAGTGACAGATAAGAATCGCTTCAACCTTCACCTACGAAAAGCCTTGGGTAATAAGACACCCCAGGAACTAGTCCCACTCGATGTCGAGCGATTGCTTAGGCAGTCCGCAAAGCATCACGAACCGGCTACTACCCGCAACGTGCTTGAATTATTGCGACGGATCACCAACTTTGGAGCTCGCCAGCGCCATTGTGCAGCGCTCGATTGGACCATTGAACTCCCCAAACAAGATCCCAACAGCGAACGTATTGAAGTCCTAACCCCGCAACAGTTTCAGAACCTACAGCAAGCATGGGAATCCCATCCGGATCGTCAGCCCCCATCTGCATCAATTCATTGACTGGACAGGATCAAGGCCCTCAGAAGCCCTAAAGCTGCTCTGGAAGGATGTTGATTTTAGTCGAAGGAACTATACCAAGCGGGACACGAAGAGTGGCCAAACACTGCTTCAACCGATGAATGAAGTTGAGACACCAGATTTTATCTGTATCTAGAGATGATCATCAGGCTTAAAAGATAATGAATTTAATGGGTTTGCAACAAGGAAAGTGGTTTTTGTTTCAAAGTTTTATGAGCAGCTATGGTTGCTGTCATTAAGCTAAGTATTACCACACCCAATATTGTGCCGATATTACTCAGCCAGTTGACTGTCCAGAGATTATCAAACATCACCCAAGAAATGATCCACGAAAAAAATAAACTTATCATTAATCCAGAAACAGCTGCGAAAAAAGCTAATACAACGAATTCGGCCTGGACAATCCTCATCACCATTGAGAATCGTGCCCCGAGGGTTTTGAGCAAATTCATTTCCCAAATACGACTTTGGACCTCGTGGCGTGCAATTGAATAGAGAACAACGAGCCCGGCTAGAATTGCAAGATAAGCCATAAGATTGACAGCAATTGTGATTTTATCAATTACGCGAAATATTCTCTCCACCAATCTTGTAACGTCTATAACTGATATGTTTGGATAGGTTTGGACAATTTTGTTTTGGAGATTTAGTCTGTTTTCAATTGGGATGTTTTTTATGCTTCCCAAAAATACCTTAGGAGCATCTTCCAAAATCCCCTGTTGCATCAAAATGAAAAAAGCTGGCTGAAAAGTTGTCCAAACTACTTTTCGCAAATTCTTGACCTCAGTCTCTATTGGAATACCTGCAACATCAAAAACAACTCGATCACCAACCTTTATTTCTCTCCAATCAGCCCATCTTTTTTCCAAAGAAATTTGGACAGGCTTGTCTTCCAAAGGATCATAGCGGCCCAACAAGGGTGATCCTTCGATTATATTATCTACCGGCTGATCAGTAAACAGATAGGACAGGTTGTGAATTCTTGCCCTCAACATCCGTTCCATATCTTTGTCCCGTATTGAATCGAAGCGAAATTGTCCTTTATAAACTTGCCCGTTAATTGTTGATAATCTGGCACGAACCATTGGTGAAAGGTTTTCTAGCTCGAAACCTTGCTGAATAACGAGATCCTCCAAACCTCGCACCTGTTCCTCTTGGATGTCAAAAATAAAAAAGGTGGGGACACGGCTACTGTCAGGCCGCTCAATTTCCTCTATAATACCCTCTTGAAGTTGCGGAATGAGATTGACAAGTAGAGTTCCGAGAGACATGGATAGAAAACAAGAAACTGCAGCTATACGGTTACGATTTAAGCTTCTTAGCGCAATTTTTAGAACAGGTCTTTGTCGGTACGAAAGATAGCCACAAAATTTGAACAAGAACCAAGCCCATAGAGCTAGCAAAATCATAGCAGCTGAGAATAAGAATAGGAAAATACCACCTCTGATTATCCCAGCAACCCAAACGGCAAGTCCTCCATACACTACCAACCCAGGAATATAGCTCAACAAACGTAACTTCCAACTACTCCCATTGGTGAACTCGCGACTTGTGTCGCGGAGTAGTACGATAGGTTGAACATAATGAATCGATACCAACACAGGCAGACAGAAAATTAAACTGCCGACAGTCCCCAAAATCACTGCGATCCCCAAACTTGTCCATGGAATTTCCTGTTCGAAACCAATTGGGAGAAAATCAGTTACTAGTAAGGGCAACACTTGCAACAAGGCTATTGAAGCCAATGTAGCTACAATTACAGCTATTGCGCCCAAAATGAAAATTTGAACCAATAGCAGGAGATAGGTTGACTTACGAAAGGCACCCAAACTCATTAGGATGGCAATTTCGTGCAGATGGCGATGAAGGTACTCCCGAAAAAGATAAGCTGCTCCAAGCCCCGCTAGAAATAGAGCTACTAGGGAAACTATGCCAAGATAATCGTTGAGGTACCCCAATGCTCGGCCTACCTGTTGGCTCGCACTGGTTGGTGTCTGTACACGGAGTGCATAAGACTCTTCTCCCAACTGATCAAGATCAGCCTCTAGCTTTTCAGCAGCCAATTCCCCATCGGTCTCTGGATTCAATCTATAATACTCACGATAAACAACCCGGCTTCTTCCTATCTCTGTTAGCCCCGTCTTTTGCACATGCTCATAACCCATATAAATTCTTGAAGTTACACCGAATGTTGAGAAACTTGTGCCAGGATCTTGGAGCACAACATCGTCAATTTGGAAAGTTTCTGTACCAATCTTCAGTGAATCCCCAATTTTCAAATTGAGTGCAGTCAAAAGATCCGGATAAACCCAGATAACAGGTTTTTTGAGGACTTCAGCAACTTCACGGGAACCGATAATGCCCCTTTCCTGTAATTCCAATTCCCCATAAAGTGGAAAGCCAGAGTCTACTGCAATGATCTGTGACAACCGTGAATTGAATCCATTGGCTGACATCGACACAAAAGAAATTTGTCGACTTTGGTCAATGGGTTTGAGGCTCTCAAGAATTTGTCCCAGTTCTTCTTCCTTGAAAGGACGTGTAGCATTAACAGCAACATCGGCGGTTAAGATTCCCTTGGCGTCTCTACGCAACTGATTCTGAACTGAAGCGTTGAAGGAATTGAGGGCTAAGAATCCGATTAAACCAATTGATAGATTCAGCGCAAAAAAGATACTGAACTTTTTATTATTGTGAATTTCACGCCAAGCCAGTCTAAGCCAAAACTGCATATATTTTTGATCAAAAATAAATTAAAAATGTCAATTTAGTAATTACACTAACACATTATCAAATTACTCTCATATTTTGGTCTTGCTAAGCAAACATATCTCCTTGTTATTCATTGTGATCTCAAAAATATTAATTCCTCGAAATAGTGTAATTCATAAGTTGCGGGAGTATAAGAGCCAATCACGTATCGTTGAGATAAAGAAACATCAGAAATGTCACAAAGCATTAATTGCAACATTTTTTTGTTGGATAAATGGTTTGGCAGGTTCGACTCGGATCGGTGTGACCTACACTAGAGAAATTTGCGTCAGCGGCTATGAGAGTAGCTCAACCAAGGAAATCTTCAGGAATTACTTGAGTGATAATTCATTCCTCATCATCAAAGACTTTACAGGTGTTTTGGAGGAATGCCGATTTACTAATAATCATTGCCTGATTATTGATGGTTATACCTTTCCTGTTCAGCCTCTGCCTTAGCAACAACAACAAACTTCTTTCCGACCAGACTTTTGCTTGGGTACAGATGACTTTCGTACACCTGGAGAGTTAGTGGCAAAGGTTGAGAAGATATCAGAGAGTGGTGGCTATTCGACTGCTCGTGATCAACCTTTCAGTCAGACTATTTTTCCGATGAATCATTATATCAAAAAATAGAGTGTTGAATTACCGATGATTGAGATCAATCGTTGGTTTTATTTGGAAGAAGATTATTCAGTTGATTTAGAGAGGCTGTTGGGTTTGACAAGTTACTGAGACGAGTTGGAGAGGTGCTAGAAGATAATTAATTTCTTTAGTGTTAGGGGTCAGATTGGGACAGAAAATCAAGGTTCGGTGGCTGGGCAGGTGGCTGGGCAGAAAAAACAGAGGTGTCTGCAGGTTAGCTCAATGATTTGTATAAGATTATGAATTTACTGAGGAAAGTATGGTGGCGGGGGCAGGATTTGAACCTGCGACCTTCGGGTTATGAGCCCGTCTGGCACAGTATTCTCTCATTTACCCAGAAGTACCCCTGATTTATGATATAGCCTTGTAATTACTTGTGATATTGGTAGCTTGTTTGGTCAGAAGTGTCAACTAATATCCCTCATTTACTCACAAATTGGTTGGGTATATGGTTGGGTAAAATGAAATCTGAGCCAAGGAGCATCAATGCCAAGAGCTGTTCGAGTTCAAACAGATTACAAGGGTGTCTCATACGTTGAGAAGAATGATGAGAGGATCTTCTACATCACCTATCGACGTCCAGAGAGTCGCAAACTATACGAAGAGAAGGTAGGCCGGAAGTCTGAAGGCTGGACAGTCGCAAGAGCAGCCGCAGAACGCGCCAGACGGATGAATGGGCAAGCTCAAACAAATGAGGAGAAACGCCAAGCTAGTAAACTAGCCAAGTTAGCGGAATCAGAGAAACCGACGATAGACCGACTGTGGCAGTTCTACCTTGAGTCGAAGGGAGATTCTCTGAAAGGTCTCACCACTGATAAGAACCGCTATGAATTACATATTAGCAGTACATTTGGTAAAAAGATACCGAATGAGCTTGCCCCACTTGATGTAGACAGACTGCGCCTAGATCTGCTTAAAGAACACAGCAGCAAGACAGTGAGCAACGTTCTGGAATTACTCCGGAGGATCGTCAACTTTGGAATCCGTAAGAAACTCTGTCCAGCACTCGACTGGACAATTCAATTACCAAAAGCTGATCCTGATTCTGAACGTATTGAGATCCTGACTGATGAGCAGTTTAGAGAGCTTCACAAAGTTTGGGATGACTATCCTGACCAACATATTGCCCACCTTCACCAGTTCATAGCATGGACTGGCTCTCGAGTCTCTGAACCACTAAAGCTGCTTTGGACAGATGTTGATTTCAATCAACGTCTTTACACAAAGCGAGATACGAAAAGCGGGAAGTCCCTCATCTTTCCAATGAGTGACAGATTACATTACATCTTAAAGCAGCAACGAGAATTGCTTGAGGACTGTCCAGAAGTGATGCGGACTAGCAGGTTTGTCTTTCCGGGTCCTGCAGGAGGCCAACGCAAACTGGATTCCTATCTCCGCCACTTCCGCCGGATACGAGATCTAGCAGGAATTCCCGAAGACTATCGGCCAAACTACTGCCTGAGAGATACGGTGGCTTCACGCCTTTTATCTTCCGGGGCTACTCTTGATGAAGTTGCTTATCAACTTGGTCATTCGCCTGGTTCCCCGATGACGAGGCGCTATGCTCGATTTTTGGAATCTGCTCAACGAGGGATTGCTGATCGGACACAAAGGGTGATGGATGAGATGCTGAACTGAAGATCTCAAAATAAAAGTAGGTCCACATAAAATACTTGGATCTCGGTTCAGTACACTGAACCAATCCGAACTCCTTCCCATCAAATTACTGCTAGCATGAAAGGCTTTAGCAGCTTAGAATTCTTCGATGCTACCTCACTGTTACTGAAAATATGACTTGATCCTTGGTCACAGCCAAAGCCGATCAATTTAATTTCCAAGTCTACTTTATAGCCCTTGGGGAAAGCCAATTTTGGGCTTTTTGGCCCATCTCATTGGATAGATTTTTGTCATCTCCATTTTTTGATTGTGTTTAACAATAAATTGGTGATAGGAATTAATTTCTTTTAGAAAATAAATAGCTGTGAATGACTTCAGATTTCGTGGACTTACTGCCAAAAGCGTTCAAGAGATCAATCGGGGAGTAATTCTCCGCATGATTTACGAACGAAGATTGTGTTCCAGATCAGAGATTGCTCAGGGGTCAGGTTTGGATGCTTCCACTGTGACAAGAGTGGTACAGCAATTAGTTGATGATCGCATTGTTGAAGAAAGTATCCTTCAAAAAGTAGAGAATCAGAGAGGTAGGCGGTCAATTGGATTGAAGATGGCAGCTGATCCTCATCGGGTGCTGGTGGTAAGGTTGCAGCGCTTGAACTTCAAAGTGGCAATGTTGGATTTAACTGGATCGATACTCAAATCTATTGAAATTCCAGTAAATTCGGTTAGCACCGCTGAAAACATTTTTGATCACATTGTTGAATCTCTGAATTCTTTTCTTGGTCTTTGTAAAGAAAATTTAGTTGGAATTGGAATTACCTTACCCGGGCCTTTTCTTGAGGATTCAGAGAGAATTGTACTGATCACTGAATCACCAGATTGGCATCAATTCGATCTGATTAAGCGCTTGAGAGAGCACTACAAAAATATCCCTATCCACTCAAAACATGACGCTAAGGCTGCAGCGCTTGCTGTCTGGATTTCGCAGGGACTAGATTCTGAGTCTAAGGTTACTCTCTACCTGTCTGCTGGTCAGGGTATCGGATCAGGGTTAGTTTTTAGTGGAAATGTTTTCAAGGGAAGTCTGGGAACTGCGGGTGAGATTGGGCACACTTCGGTCGATCTAAATGGACCGCTCTGCAGATGCGGGAATAACGGCTGTTTAGAACTATATACTTCTAGTTTAGCACTACTTAGAAATTTGGGGAAAGACTGGCAGAATATTTCATCGCAGCCAATCTCCTTCGAAGAGGTGGTGGTGGCTTATAAAAACCGGAATCCCTCAGTATTGAAGGAGGTTTCGCGTGTGGCTCAATATCTGGCGCAAGGACTGGTCAATAGCATTAATTTGATGAACCCAGATTTGATCGTTCTAGGTGATGAGTATAGTAAATTTGGAGATAGCTTCCTTGAAAATATTAAGATTCACATACAAAAGAAAATTCTCCCAAGTGTGTTCAAAAATATTAATTTTCAACTTGCTCCACAGACTGATTTAGTTATTGGTGGTAGTTTTCACCATGTTATTCAGAGCGAGATGCTATGAATAACGAAGCCAATTTTAAAGAAAACTAACTACTAGAAGCTTTTTAAATGAAAAATGTAAGTTGTCTTGGCAGTTGCTTAGTTGATATTTTATTGAGCCCATTGGCAAATTTTCCTGAGCCGAAAGTCCGTACAAGTGTGTTTGTAGAAGAATTAAAGTCATCTCCTGGAGGTGGCGCAGCAAATTGTTCCGTTACACTAGCAAATATGGGAATTAATGTAAGTTTATTCAGTAAGATTGGTAATGATTTACATGGAGATTATCTCCAGGAAAAATTCAATATTATTGGAGTAAAGACCAAAAATACTTTGAAAAGAACACAAAGAAAGTCGACTTCTACAGTAATCGTTTGTGTTGATCCAGGCGGCGAACGTAGTTTCTTGTCCTACCACGGTGCGCTTTCAGAATTTAGCTTGAATGATATAGACTTGGAAGAATTATACGCTAGTGAAATTCTTCTCTACCCAGACCTGTTCAATCTTCCAATGATTGATGGGAAGCCGCTATATGATTTGCTGGAGAACGCTCAACAACGTGGAATTTTGACAGTTTTAGATGAAACTTTGGGATTCTCTGGATTACAGAGAGACGTACTTGAAGCCTGTCTTCCGTTTGTAGACTACTTGATGCCAAGCGCCGATGATCTTGCTTACTTATACCCTAATGAAAAGCCTGAGGAACTGGCTAGATTATTTGTAAGAAAAGGTGTGCAAAATGTTATACTGAAAATGGGTTCTGAGGGCGCACTAATCATGAATAACGAGAGAACTTTTAAAGTTCCTGCCATCGCAAAAAGTAATGAAGTAATTGATACTACTGGGGCTGGAGATAATTTTAGTGCTGGGTTTGTATATGGGCTAAGTCTGGGACATTCATTGGAATATTGCTCAGAGCTTGGAAGTAAAATAGCAGCACTATCTCTTAAACAGCTTGGAGCTAGTACCAGAAAAGAAGATCTACAGTCGGTTTTAAAAGAAATTTGAATTACACATTTAAGCTTGAATCTGAATGTCTACTTAATAGTCAAAAACACCAAGTTAAGAAATATTTTACTACTTATAATCGGAACCGTTGCAAGGGATTACCTCTAACTACTCCATTGCAAATGAGAAATACTACGAACTGGCAGAAAAGTCCAAACTGCTATCTCCATTGAGAGCCCCCCCCAACATTAAGCCGGCTTGTAAAAGTAATTTCGATGTGGAGCGCCTGGAAATGGTTTTATAAATAAATTTTACATTTAACTTCAAATGAATAGTCCTGCGAAACCGATTCTAGAAGTCAATAGTGTAAGCAAGGCCTTTGGGGGTGTAGAAGCACTGCGCGATGGGTCACTAAAACTTGCCCCTGGGGAGGTGCTCGCAATTGTTGGAGCTAATGGAGCAGGAAAATCAACCTTAATCAAAATTATTGCTGGAGTGCTAACTCCAGACAGGGGTGATATCAGCATTAAAGGTAAATCTATTGCTCGTCAAGATCATACAGTTGGCTTCATACGACAAATGGGAGTTGAAGTCGTTTATCAGGATCTAGCGATAGTTCCGAATATGACAGCACCTTATAATCTTTTCTTAGGAAGGGTTCCAAGAAAATTTGGGATCTTCGTAGATGAAAAGAAAATGCAGGAAAAGACCAGGGAAGTGCTCGCAGAGCTTAAGGTAGAGACTGTCCAGAGTCTCAAGCGCCCAATTTCAGAAATGTCGGGTGGCCAGCAACAAAGTATAGCCATTGGACGAGCGATTGCCTGGGGGAAAGAGATTGTCATCCTAGATGAACCTACAGCAGCCCTAGGGCCAAATGAAACGCAACAGGTTGAAAGAGTGATCAATGAAATTCGCAAACGCAATACCGCTACAATCTTGATAAGTCATAATTTAGATCAAGTCTTCCGTTTGGCTGATCGCTTGGTGGTGGTCCATCAAGGAAACACTTCTAAAGAGTTCATGCGAAATGAGGTGACTATTGACGAGCTAGTTAAAGCCATTACGACTGGCTGAAAGGAGTCTTTCATGGCAAGTGATGTCGAAAAGAAAACGATGTTGACAAATATGGAGAATAGGACATTGATGGCTCGGCTGGGTTTGCCCAATTGGGATTCTCCTGAGGGTCGAGTCTGGGTTAATCGGCTCAGAGATAATGTCCCATTTATTGCGATTACATTGGTGATTTTGTTGTTCTGGTTCATCAGTGGAGATCGATTCATGTCTGTTCGCAATTGGACGTTTATTGCTCAGCAGACCCCTGTTTTATTATTGCTGGCCTTTGCCCAACTCTTAGTTGTTACGACTGGATCCATTGATATTTCTGTAGGCTCCAACCTTGGGTTCAGTGCCTACATGGCAGCTTTGGGAATGCTTTGGTTTGGAGAGTTGGGATTCATTGTCGGAATATTTGCTGCGATGCTTATTGGAGTACTCAACGGGGCTATTTTCTCGCTTTTCAAGATCTCATCTTTCGTAACTACACTGGCAATGCTTATTATTGTTCGAGCTGTGCTGGTAATTGTTTCAGATGGTCGCTCCATATATGTAAGTGATCAGCCAATGAGCAACAGCAACATCACCTCAATCGAAGCCAAATGGTTGTTGGATCTCGGTCAATTCCCACAAATTCTCTATTTCACAGTTTTGGTCGCGGTTTTACTCTGGATTGTTTATGAAAAAACAGTCTTTGGCCAACAACTTAAAGCTCTTGGCGGAAACGAAAAAGTTCTTCGTTTGACAGGAATTTCAGTCAACTGGTTTAAAATCCAGGTTTTTGCTGCTGCAGGGTTTATGGTTGGGTTGGCATCATTTATCAACTTGGCTCGATCCGGGGCAGCTACTGTACAAGCAGGTGAAATGTTGGAGTTAGATGCCATTGCAGCTGTTGCACTTGGAGGCACAGTGTTAACGGGCGGCTATGGTAGTGTTCTGAAAACAGTGGTTGGTGCGTTGACGCTGACTATTGTTGCAAATGGCTTAACAATCGCTGGGGTTCCTCCCTCTTGGAGTAGAATTGCAAGAGGCCTCTTGTTGATCATCGCGATTGCTATATCACTCAACCGTAAGCAGATCGATGTAGTCAAATAGTTTTCCACTAGTAGGTATCTGTACCTGCTACCTGATAAACTTAAGAAAATGGAGGGCCTATGTGAAGAAATGTTTTCGAAACTTTGCTTAGCTTGTTTTTCAATGAGAATATATTTTTCTGAAGAGGTAACATGAAGCGATTTTTTCACGGCGTGCTTGGTATTATGATGCTGGCTCCGATCTCTTTTGCGGAAGCAGTTACTCCCCGCAAAGACTTAGTTTTTGCTGATTTAGGCCAGCCTCAAACCAATCCATGGGTTATTAACCGGCATCGTTTCCAGGAATGTGTAGCCCGGGCATTAAATATTGAGCAAATCCTTGCTGATGATGAAAACAGTGAGAGTAAACACGTAAGCCAAGCGGAATCTTTGGTAGCTCGCCAACCAGATGCAATGGTTTTCAACCCACTAACTTCGCCTGCTGGAGCTCAGGTGGCCAGATTACTGGAACGCAATCGTATTCCTGGTATGACAGCTGGAAGAGTAGTGGTTGCCGATTATGACAAAGAGTACAATGGCCAGTTCTTGATCGGACAAATGGGTACCAACCTGGATGCTTGGGGTGCTGCGATGGCTCAGGCTGCGATTGATGATGGCCATCGTAAAATTGCGATGATTTGGAATCCGAAGGATGTCATCACAACTCAATATATTTGGGCAGGAGCTCAAAGAGTAATTGACAAGTATCCCGATGCTGAAGTGATAATGGAGGGCCGAGATCGATTGAGCCGAGAGACTGGGATCAAGTACGCAGAGCAGTACGTTGCACGTTTTGGAGAAGGTGAAATTGATGCGATTATTGTTTTAGGAGCAACTGCTGGACTTGGAGCCCAATTCGCTCTTGAGCAAGCTGGACGAACAGATATCGACGTAATTACTTGCGATATTGACGAACAAGTCGCTCAGAATATTCGTGATGGTAAGTTGTCATTCAGCATTGGAGGCCACTGGATGGGGGGTGGTTTTGCAATGATCCATCTTTATGACTACTTGCACGGATTCCCCATTGAAGATACCCAGCCTGATTTTAGCTTGATTCCCGTGAATGCATCAAACGTTGATGCTTACGAACGTCAGTTCTTGAATGGGTGCGTGCTTACTCCTAATGAAATCCGCAATATCTCCCGGGTGTATAATCCAGATGCAGACCTGGCTGGATTTATTGAGAACTTCTCAAATACTTGGAATGATTGAGATTCTCTTCTAGCTTAGTGACTTTCTCCTCCCAAGTCCCGAGGACGTTCTTCTTTGGAAGACACAGTTCTCGGGGCGACTTTACACACTATTTTTGATTTCTGTGTTTATACAAATGACCTGCAAGACACGAATGAATTGTGGAGTCATTTCATCTTGGATTTAATTAGCATATTTTTGATACCAGCAATATCGAGTAGATGTTCATTATGCAGATCGGTCCTTCTGCAAGTAAGGCATTGCTTCCTTTAGTGACTAGGGAGCGCGTAACTAAAGTAATGTGACAAAGGACATATAACCAATTCCGTTGAGAAGTGTCTTCCTATCTCAATCTGAAATTATCAGTACTACTGGAACCTTTACAGGAATAATCTTTAGTGCACTGGTGCGCAGCATAGCTTAGATAATTAAAAGATAAAAAAGCCAAATAAATTGTGGAGGGAAATGTGGGTTTTAACGCAAAGCGACATCTGGAAAAGATTCAATTGGTTGAAGAGCATGTTCGCCAACATAAATCGGATATAGCCCAGCATCCCTGGAGGGAACACTATCATTTTCAAACCCCTGTAGGCTGGATGAATGATCCCCACGGATTGATTCAGTTTCAGGGACAGTTTCATATGTTTTACCAACACCATCCCTTTAGCGGAAAATGGGGCACAATGCACTGGGGTCATGCAATCAGTGAAGACTTGATTCATTGGAAGCATCAGCCCGAAGCCCTTGCCCCAAGTGAGGATTATGATGGTTGGGAAGGTGGAGGAATCTTTACAGGATCTGCTATTGAACATCAGGATGAACTGATCTTGTTCTATACCGGCTGTGCTCAAGATCGACAAGTGCAGTGCATGGCCAGTTCATCGGATGGCTATTGCTTTGCCAAATCAAATCACAATCCCGTCCTTGCAGACCCACCCTCTGGAATCAATCCTCATGACTTTCGGGATCCCAAGGTCTGGCGGCAGGGTGATTGTTGGTACATGGTGACTGGGGTTACTGATGGAGTAAGTGATTTGATTGAGCCCTCCAATGTCCAGAGAAACGGTCTTGGCAAAGTCTGCTTACATCGGTCCAAAGATTTGAAAAATTGGGAATTCATTAACTATCTAATAGAGAGCCGCGGTGAGTTGGGTACCATGTTGGAGTGTCCTAACTTCTTTCCCTTGGATGGTAAGTGGGTATTGATGTATTCCCCAATGGGACTTCATGATTGTCAGGTAGTCTACTTGACCGGGGATTTTGATGAGAAGACCGGGAAATTTCACTGGCAGACCATGGGTTCGGTCGATTGGGGTTTCGACTACTATGCCCCCCAACATTTTCGTGATGACAGGGGTCGGGATCTGCTCATGGCTTGGGTTGGATCCTGGCCATTCATGCCTTGGTGTCGTGGCAACTATGACACTAGCGATTTGGGCTGGTATGGTAGCATCACCCTCCCACGTCAAATACGACTGTGCCCAGATGGGAAGCTTGCCAGCGAGCCAGTTTTTGAGATAGAACGGCTCAGAGAGAATGAGAAGTATTACTTGCCATGCGTGATTCACGAATCAGAAGCTTTACCCTTTATTGCTGGAGACGGAGTGCATTGTGAAATCATCGCTAGCTTTGACTTGTTGGAGACTAGTGCAGAGCGAATTGTTTTCCGTTTGCGCGGTTCTAAGAATCAAGAGACAAAGTTAGAGTTAGATCTTGCGCGAGGTGAGATGATTTTTGATCGTACTCGCTCAGGGAACATCTCTGCTCTAAAGCGAAAATGTTTGTTGGAGTCAGCGGGCGAATCTCAGCTTAACATTAGAATGTTTCTCGATAGTATCTCCATCGAAATTTTTACTGATGGTGGTCGGACTACAATGACCAACAATATTTTCTCTAGTCCAGAAAGTAATCAACTTTCTATTTATACAGTTGGAGGAAGCACGCGCTTATTAGGACTGCGAACTTATGGGTTGAGGCCCAGTGTGATTGGGTAAGGCTCTCTCTGAGATGGGCTTTTAGAATCAAAAAGGCACACCATTTATTCCCAATTGGTTTCATGGTGAGGCCTCGTTATGACCTCAACAAAAGACCTCGCCATCCTTTCCAGATCATCCAACTTTCTCACCTTCACCAGTTCATAGCGTGGACTGGTTCAAGAGCCCCCGAACCTTTAAAGCTGCTTTGGTCGGATGTAGATTTCAAACAACGTCTTTACACCAAGCGAGATACGAAAAGTGGGAAGTCACTCATCTTTCCAATGAGTGACAGATTACATTCAATCTTAAAGCAGCAACGAGAATTGCTCGTGGACTGTCCAGAAGTTATGCGAACCAGTCGCTTTGTCTTTCCAGGTCCAGCAGGAGGTCAACGTAAGTTGGATTCATACCTCCGTCACTTCCGTAGGATACGAGATCTAGCAGGGATTCCGGAAGACTATCGGCCAAACTACTGCCTGCGCGATACGGTGGCTTCTCGCCTTTTATCATCTGGAGCGACTCTTGATGAAGTTGCTTATCAATTAGGCCACTCTCCCGGCTCCCCAATGACGAGGCGCTATGCTCGATTTTTGGAATCTGCTCAACGAGGGATTGCTGATCGGACACAAAGGGTGATGGAGGAGATGCTAGGAGGGCAGCCAGCGCCGTAAAAAAGTTTGATAATCTAGCTTCGCAGCAAAAAGTCTGTAAACTAAAATTAATAAAATCCTAGCAGATTTTTAACTATGAATTTTTTAAAAAATAGATATCGTACGCGCTGGAGGTAGAAGACTATGATCTTACACGTAAGAGACTAAGATACTACCTTGGTACTACCTTTATAGAAACAAGATGGCCAATCCCTTTATTAGAGGAAAACAATGCCAAACAACGAATTGAGACGCAGAGACATTATAGCTGGTGGTGGTTTAGGAATTGCTGCAGCAAGCCTGGCCACTACAGTACTTAACCCAAAAGAAGCAGCTGCCCAGTCATCATCAGATAGTTTGTTAAGAAGAGTATTGGATCGTGGGACAGTTCGAGTAGGCACGGGGAGCACAAATGCTCCGTGGCATTTTGAAGATGAGAACGGGAGGTTAGTTGGGATGGACATAGCTATGGCAAGAATCCTAGCTAAGGGACTTTTCGATGATCCTGAGGCAGTTGAATTTGTACAGCAAGATCCAGCAGCAAGAATACCAAATATTAATACTGGTAAGTGCGACATTGTAATCCAGTTTATGACAATAAACGAAGGGAGAGCACAACTAGTAGCTTTCTCAAGACCTTACTATGTAGAGTCAATAAGTTTCCTTACTAGACCCGACGGAGAAAAAAATAAATATGAAAAACTCTTAGCAGCTGGATCTGATGCAAAAGTTTCAATACTGCAAAATGTTGATGCAGAAGAAGCAGTTCACAAGCAATTACCAAAAGCAAAAGTTTTAATGCTTGATACACAAGCAAATGTAATTCAAGCACTAGATAGTGGCCGAGTTGATGCGGCTGCAGTTGATTTGTCAACAACCAGATGGTTGAAAAAAAGGCGACCAGAACGATATGAAGATAGTGGACATAGATGGTTTTCAATGTTGTACGGTGCAGCTGTTAAGCAAGGTGATCCTAACTGGCTGACATATGTGAATACCGTGTTCAATGTTGCAATTTACGGCCATAGAAACGAAATTTATGACAAAGCATTTTTCGATTTTTTCGCAGAAAAGATTCCAAATCGAAAAGCGGGATTCCCACCAATTTAAACGCAATATTCTTCTGGGATACATATTTGTTATCCCAGAAGGTTCAAAAATATGACAGATTACCATTTTAACTTTTCTTATATCTGGAAACATTTTGATAGATTAATCAATGGTCTTCTTTTAAGTTTAGAATTGGCATTAATCTCAATTGTTATTGGTGCAATCATTGGTTTAATGCTCGCTATTATATACATCGATTTCGGGAGAAAGTATAAACTATTTATTGGAATTTATGTAGAACTAATTCGAAATTCGCCTTTATTGTTATTAATATATTTAGTTTTTTACGGTATTCCAAGCATCGGAGGGTTCGAATATTCGTCTACAACATCGTTTGTTATAACGCTTTCAATTTACGCGAGTGCATATTTAATAGAAGTCTTTCGGTCGGGGTTGAGTGCCGTTGAACAGGGACTGATTGACGCGGCTAAAGCAATTGGATTGAATTATCTACAACGACTACTCTACGTAAGAATACCAACAATGTTTAGAATAGTGTTGCCATCTATGAGTAACACCTATATATCGTTGTTTAAAGATACATCACTTGCTTCTGTTATTGCCGTTCCTGAATTAATGTATGGAGCTCAGTGGATTAATTTTAACACCTTTAGAGTTATTGAAGTATATGCAGTCATCACACCCATGTATTTGGGTGTAGGGTTTGTGATTTTGGTACTTTTGAGGCAGCTTGAAAAAAAATACAGAGTAGATGTTTGAAATGGAAGAAGCAATAAGTTCAATTCCCCATCTTATCGAGGGACTTTCAGTTACAATTCAAGTCACTCTACTGGTAGTTTTTTTTGCTACAGTAGTAGGTGTGATTTTAGGTGTTTTCATTACTTATGGATCCAAATATATAAAATATATTATACGAATTTTTACCGATTTTGTCAGAGGAATTCCGGTTTTAGTTCTCATTTTCTTTGTTTATTACGGCTTTCCAGCTATCGGCTTAAATCTGGACAATTTTGTTGCAGCAGTTGTTGCTTTGACAATATTTAAAACATCCCATGTCATAGAAAATACACGCGGTGCTATCGAATCAATCCATTTCGGTCAAATGGAAGCGGCAAAATCTATTGGTTTGGATTTTAAAAGGCGTCTATTTTTCGTAATTTTTCCACTTGCGATTCGGAGGTTTTTACCACCATGGATAAATTCAGTTGCGGATACTGCCAAAGGAAGTGCATTGGTGTCTCTGATTGGAGTTGTCGATTTAATGTTAGCAATGCAGAAAGTGATTGGTAGAACATATGAACCGATGCCTGTGTATATCGTAGGACTGATCATTTATGTGTTGATTAATTATTCACTCTCAGCTACTT
>JACLAC010020479.1_pt1 | contig 17103 bp, 18 predicted proteins | sample 8027881 | NCBI WGS metagenome assembly JACLAC01 (sample SAMN15725517, study PRJNA655200) | protist metagenome | isolation source: fluorescence activated cell sorting (FACS) single amplified genomes of... | place: Spain: Blaines Bay Microbial Observatory, Mediterranean Sea | collected 2016-01-19
AAGAAGAAGTCGATGAGGAAGCTGAAGAAGAAGATGAAGAAGAAGACGATGAGGAAGATGAAGATGAGGAAGACGATGATGAAGAGGATGAAGATGATGAAGAGGAAAATGATGAAGAGGATGCCGAGGATGGTGGTGATGAAGATAATAAAAAGGAAGGTAATACTATTCATAAAACTATCCTGCTTGCTCAAAACGCTGGAGAGTATGCAACAATTGATACAGCTAGCGAAGAAGAGGAAGAAGATGACGATAGTGATGAAATCGAATTGGAAGAACTTCTCATTAAAGATAAATTATATTATACAGATGATAAACAAAATGGTGATATATATGAATGTTTAAGCGATGATGAAATTGGAGATATTATTGGTCATTTAGAAAATGGCGCTGTCTTTTTTTCCTAATATAATGTAAGTAATGGTTTTACAAAAACTCTGTCCACCTGCATTAATATATTTGATGTTTTCAATAACACAAATTTCTATAGATATAGCACAAGGATCTTATAACACCACATTAGTTAAAATATGGGTTGCTTTAGTATTTACAATTTTATTAAATCATTTATGTATAAGTGGTTTAGATATTGTATCATGGCTAATTGTTTTTATCCCATTCATTTTAATGACAGTAATAACAAGTATGTTGTTAGTAACATTTGGACTTGACCCACGCACAGGTAAACTTAAAATTAAATATGATAGTAACATGTCTCAAAGACCTGACATTAGGGATCAAATCCGTAATAGAAGACATAAATTGGATAGATTTACTGCAGAAGAATATGCAAAATGGAAAAGATACAAAGAAAAAGAATTATTAAATATTGATTATAACGAATCTAATATATCTTTGCCTCAAAAGGAAGTTTTAGATGATGCTGTTGAGAAAAGAGCAAATTTAAAATGTGACCCATTACATTCAGAATGTGCTAATTAAGTAATGTATAAAACTATTTAAAATAATAACAAATTACATAATTAAATATGTTTAGTGAAATTTGGAATTATTTAATACTTCCTAGTTTTATATCTATCGGTACATTTGGTATCTATTATACTGTATTTCCTGAAAATGGTAATTATATTATGACTAATATGGCATGGTATGGAGTAAAATTATATTCAAAAGCCATGATTTTTTATGAAGATAATGCTAACACGGAAGATTTAGAAGAAAATGATGATTTTGAAGAAGAAGAAGAATCGACATTATCTTATTATACAAATGATTTTATAAAAGTACATTTAGGAAATAATCATACTGATATACCAAAAGATTGGTGGGAGAATCATCAAGATGATTTTGATATTTTGGTATTAAAAAAAAATAACATGTATAAAACATTTTCTAGCTATAATGAATTGAAAAACAGTAATGATGATTGGGAAAAGGTGGAAACCCCTTTTGTTCAAGTTGAATTAATTGTCGGTGAAGAAACATTGGATATTCATGAAATATTAAATAATTTTTATTTGAAAAATAATAAAATTTTAGATAAAACATTTGTTCGTTGGTTTTTAAAGAAATGGTTTAATATTGAAAATGAAACATATGAAATCAAAATTTTTGATAAAGATGTTAATTTAGTATGTCTCAAATCAAATGAATATATTTATTTAAATAATACTGGTTATGAAGTTAGAAATGAAAATGAAACATATGAAAGTGAGGAAAGTGAGGAAAGTGAGGAAAGTGAGGAAAGTGAAAAATATGAAGGAGCAACATCAGAATAATTTATTTAAAACAAATATAAAAAATTGATGTTAACATATATTATAATGGATATGTCAGGCATAATGGAAACATCATCTTCTTTAGAAATGCACCCTCTATATGATAAGTGGGTTTTTTGGGCTCATTTACCACATGATACTGATTGGTCATTAAAAAGTTATAAAAAAATTATGACGGTTAAAAGCATTGAAGAAATGGTTGCTCTATATTCAGTAATACCTGAAAAATTAGTTAAAAATTGCATGTTATTTATTATGCGAGAAGGAATAAATCCTTTATGGGAAGATAAACATAACCGTTTAGGAGGATGTTTTTCCTTCAAAGTATCCAATAAAGTTGTCCCACAAGTATGGAAAAATTTATCTTATACTTTAGTTGGCGAAACTTTAACAAATGATGTGCGTTTGCAAAGAATTATTAATGGTGTGACAATTTCTCCCAAGAAATCATTTTGCATTATTAAGGTTTGGCTTAAAAATTGTAATCTGCAAAATCCTGCGCAATTAACTCCTATAAAAGGACTTAGTATTCATGGATGTTTATTTAAAAAACACAAAATTGGATATTAATTATTATTTATATATATTTTCTACAATTAATATATATATATATATGTCTTCAAGAACCTTGCAAGATATCATAAATGAATTTATTGCAACATTGCCAAATAAAGATGATGAAACTGCTTTACCTTATCTTCCTGAAAAATGGCATGAAACAATGAACCCTACCCAATTGGCTTTATTTAATGAATATGTTGAAAAATATTTAACATCTAAGGGTGTTACAAAACATTGGAAATTACATCGTTTCAAGAGAAAAAAACAATTTCATAATAGAGATATCGGGGAAGCAAAAGCATCTTTTGAAAGAAAAATTAACTTTACAATTATCCGCGATGATGACGACCAAAAAAATGAGCAATTTCAGGCACTGGCTCATATGTCAACTGATGATCCTGATGATGTATCTAATAAGGATTGGGGGAAAAAATGGGACAGTGATTATTGGCCACGTTTAGAAAATGCTGGATGGATTTTTTCTTGGCTTGAGGATTTTGGAAAAGCTGAATATAGCCACCCGAATTTACCAAAACAAAAAAGATTTTATAAAACGAGATTATATCAGGACTGGGGCTCTGTTGCTAATCTTATAGAATTACAAAGAAATGTATTAGATTATGCTCAGGAAAATGCATTAATAGCTGGTTCCAATGTTAAAAATATGTCATGGCATGGAGATTCGTCAACAGCTAATAGTATTCGTAAAGCTAAGGCAGAGAGAGAAATTGGCGAATCAAAAGTTCATGACGATGAGGGTGATGATGAAGATTATATGACAAAAAATGCTCAACAGGCATTAAGATATGTAATTCAAAAATATTCACATAATGTGCGTTTCTGTTTAATTTGTAACTATATTAGTCGTATTGATGATTCTTTGCAAAATGAATTTATAAGATTAAGATTTTGTCAATTACCAAAAAAGGATATTTTATTGTTTTTAGATAACATTGTTAAAAGTGAAAATTTAAATGTATCAAAAAAACAATTGGAATATATACAAATTTTATATAAATCTGATATTAGAAGTATGATTAATTATATTCAGATTAATTATAATGATTTTTTTAAAACAAATATAGAGCAGTTTATTACAGATGAATTATATGAAGAAATTATAAAATGTATTAAAAAAGGCAAAATTGTTCAAACCAAAAATTTTATTAATGATATTAATATTAATTATAATATTAGTAAAATAAATTTAATTAAAAATTTTTTAAAATATTTAATAAAGACGAAAACTTATGTTATGAAAGAAAAATGGATAAATGTATTCAAATTTATTTTTCATAATGATACGTCAACAGATAGTGATGTTTTATATTATGCTATTTATACATTAACTGAACTATATAAATCATTGTAGTATTTTTTCATTCTTATTTCTAATCTTTTGCAAAAAATATTTGGAGAAGGTGATGCTGGATAAAATTTATTTCGCTTTAAATGGTATTCATGTTGAATAGTTTCAATGTTCTGTTTTTGAACAGATTTTTTTTTAATATATTTTTGCTTTTGTTCGCCTTCATCCATTGTTTTAATATGGTAAGATAATAAATTGATTTGTCGAACAACTTAAAGAAAATTTGGCACAACAGATTATGTTAACTGCTGATCAAGAATGGGAATGTTTTCTATTAAATAATGAATTAGAAAATACTAAAATAAAAGATATAGCTATAAAAAACATCCCTAAAGTAACACCTTTATATATTTCTACACAAACAAAAATATGCTTTTTAAATCAACAAGTTGATTTGGAAAAAATATTTTGGGATATACCTGTTAATTCATATCAAGACATACAAAATGGTATTATTAAAAAGCAAATGAAAATTAGTTGTGATACAAAGGAAAACAGTGTAAAATTAGATGAAAAAATTAAACAACAAAAATCAATTATAGTTGATAAAATTAAATTTGTGGATGAGCCAAATCGTAGAATTAAATATAAAGATGTTAGAAAAATAAATATTGGAATATGTAAAAAGGATTTAACTAGATATAGAACAAAAAAAAAAGGAGCATTTTATAATTGTTTTGTCGTGATACTACGTTTAAAATATAAAGATAATTTTAAAGAAGTTCATATTAAAATATTTAATACTGGAAAACTAGAAATTCCAGGTATTCAATATGATGATTTGTTAATTATAGCTTTAGATAATCTTATAAAAATTTTACAGCCATTTTATGATGATATTTTATATTATGATGAGGATAATATTGAGACAGTTTTAATTAATTCTAATTTTAGTTGTAATTATTTCATAAATAGAGATAAATTATCTAATATATTGAAATATAAATATAAGTTACATGTGAATTTTGATCCCTGTTCTTATCCTGGTATTCAAGTTAAATATTATTATAATATCAATCGCAAGTTGATGGATGGAGTTTGCAAATGTAAAAATAGATGTACTAAAAAAGGGAAAGGAGAAGGAGAAAACAATTGTTTAGAAATGTCCTTTATGATTTTCAGAACAGGGAGTGTATTAATTGTTGGACATTGTGATAAAAATATATTAAATGTTGTTTATAATTTCTTGTTAAAAATTTTAAATGTTGAATATGAAAATATTTGTATTTGTAATAATATTAAAAGTCCGAAAAAAAATAAAAAAACCAAAAAAAAAATTAAAACTATTATTATTGAGCATTCATCACCCAATTAATAAAACGCAATGCTGTTAACTCTTGAATATTTGAAAAACAGTTTGGGTTATATAAATTATCATTTAATATTGTTAATAACTTATTTGAAGATTGACAATTTTTATTTATTTTTTTAATAAAAATATTGCATATTTTAACGTATTTAACTGTATTAATTGTGTATTGTTTAATAATTTCAAAAAAAAATATACAAATATGAATTTTTTGTTTAAAATTATCTTTTGTATCTAATATTTTATTTAAAATTTTAAAAGTATTTTCTATCGTATAGTGAATAATCGCTTCTTTCTTAATATAATTTATACTTTCTTTTTCCAATAAAGTTATAATTAAATTATTAAATAATGTAATTGATTCTGATATATCCAATAACATTTTTTTTTCATCATTAGTTAATTCAAATGTTTTTCTATAGTTATTATCTAAATCATATATAGTTTTTTTATAAACAAATAAAGTTGCATCTTTAGAATTCAACTGTAAATAAGAATGATGAATAGAGACATCGTTAATTTGTCCTATAAATTCAATATAATAACAAATAGCTTTTTTACAATGAAACATAGATAGTTCTAAATTTTTTGTATAAGTTAATAATAATTTAAAACAATGTGAAATAGTATCAATTCCTCTTTTAATTAAAAATAAAAAATATTCATTATTTTGAACAACCAGATTTTCAACAACATATAACAAGAATTCGTTTATTAATTCATTATATGACAAAACATATTTTTTAATTTTAAATTGTAAATTTTGATTATAATTTTTAATATTACTTATATTAAAATTAGTATTCATATATTCTTTATCATTATTTTAATATTATAATTAAAACCTATAAATAAGTATTTAAAGATTAAAATGGAAAAACTAATTATATAATGTCTACTGAATTACAAGAAACTGCTAGCAAAGAAAGTTCTAATTATAGATTACCTCATAACACAACATTACAACATGCTTCAAAAATTGCAATTGTTGAAGATAGACCTATTATGTTTGATTATTGGACCGGTTCTTTAGATAAAGAAGTTTTAATCGGAGTTAGAGAATCTGGGGAGAAATTATTAGTTAAAAGCGAAGATGAATATACCAGCCCAATTGCTAAAATTTATAAAGTAGAAACTGAATATATCATTATTACAGAAAATTCTATTTATGTTATTAGTGCGGAGGTTGATACAAAACGTATTTCGTAAAAATTTTATAATATAAACATTTACTTTTATATTATGAGCGTTGAATTAGAAATAACAGATGTTTCTCAAAATAATTTAGCAATGTCTAATAAAACAGTCACTACAGAAACAATAATAAACATAAAAAAAGAAAAAACAAAGCAAGATGAGACGGATGAAACAGAACAAGATGAGACGGATGAAACAGGACAAGATGAGACGGATGAAACAGGACAAGATGAAACAGAAGAAGAAACAATAACATTAAAATCACCTCGTCCATTTTCATCAAAGCCATCTTCCCTAAAAAATATAAGCAATAGAAGAAAAAAAAGAAAAAGTACAATTAATAAAAATCAATTTAAAAATCACAAAAACATGTTATCAGCACTTAAAAAATATAAAAAGGATAAAATTTTGAAAGATAATCAACCCATGACATCAGAAGGAAAATTTAGATTTTCTCCAGAAAAGGTATCTTTTCAAGAAGTTGAAACAGAATTACAAGAAATTTATCATAGTTATAATGAATATTTTTCTTCAGCAATGGATATTCTAGCCAGCTATGTAAAGGGTCAAAAAATTATTTATATGGAAACAGAAGCGCATTGTCAAAGACAATTAAATTCTTTGATGTTTCCCTCAATATTTTTATCTGCCGCTGCTTCTGTTATGGCAGCTGCATTTGAAGGAACAACATGGGGGGCAATATTTTTAGCATCTATTAATGCGGGAATATCTTTTTTACTTGCAGTTGTTAATTATCTTAAATTAGATGCCCAATCAGAAGCCCATAAAATATCTGCACATCAATATGATAAATTACAATCTATATGTGAATTTTCTTCAGGGTCTTTATTATTATTTACAGATATGACAGGTTTTGATAAGGAGGGCACAGTTGAAGAAAGAGAAAAATTACAATTAATAGAAGTTGGTGGTAAAATTAAAAAACAATTAGAAGAAATTGAAGGCAAAATTAAAGATATTAAAGAAACAAATCAATTTATAGTTCCTAGAGCTATAAGACATAGATATAAAGTAGCATATAATATTAATATTTTTTCAGTTATAAAAAAAATAGATGGTTTAAGAAAATATTATATTACCTTTATTCGTGATAGAATAAATCAAATTAAATATTTAAAATGCAATCATAATAATTTAATTGACCAAGGAATCAATAAAGATGATGTTAAAATTATTAAAATAAGACAGCTTATCGACCAAGAATATTTTGAAAAAAGTTATGGATATGAAAAAATTCTTTTATTGCGCTCTGCTTTTAGTATAATAGACCAGTTATTTTCTGATGAGATGACATATGCAGATAATATTAGACAAAGATGGTGTTCATCTTGTTGCTATCCAAAATTATCGCGACCCGAATATAAAAATACATTAACACATCTTATTACTGACCCATTTGGTGCATTAGACAGAAAAAGTAAAACACGCTATATTAATTATATGAAAAAAATGAAGCAAAGATATGATACAAAGGGTAGTATTTTTGAAAAGGATTTCAAAATATTGGAAGAAATAAATATTACATCACATCAAAAACATGGTTGTTGGCAATTTGGTCATATGAAAGAAGAAGACCCGTCATGGACTGAAACATTTGGTGTACCATTTTATAATGCTGATAATATAGATGATATTGAAAATGAATCTTGCTGTAACCAAAAATGTTTTTCAATTGCAACATTTGCTGTTATTGCAATTTGCGGTATTTCTATTTTAATTTCATATTTAACAATTAATCTTTCCAAATAATTTATATTTTAAAATTTAAAAATTATAAATTAAAATTGTGGTAATGCAGCCAAACATAATTTAATCTCTCCAAGAGAAGCCACAGAGTATTTAACAATGAGGGGTAAATCATTTTCTAAATACATTTCTATTGTATTGCAAAGATTAGTACATTTAATAAAATATCCTAAATTTTTCAATGAAAATTCTCCTTGTATAACATGAGATGCATTTTGCTTTGATAAAAATTCCATATTACCATCAGATTCTGAACGCCTAATTTCGGCTGTAGCGAACGGTCCCTCACATTTAAAAATTAATTCATTTCCAACTGATTTAATTTCCAATCTTTCCGAAATATTTGATAAATCGCGAATAATTTTTTGAAAATCTGTCGAAGGTAATGTAATAATAGATGAAAATGGCACATCAGGCACTTGTAATTCTTCTTGTTCGGGTTCAATTAATTTTAATTTTTGAATTTTGCATTGTTTAATATCACCATTTTCAAATTTCAAACCTAAATTATCTACGACACCTTCACTATATTGTTTCTCTTCAATGTAAATAGTTAGTGTATCATCATTATCAATGGTATTTATTAATTTAAATAAATGAAACATATTAACTCCAATTACAATTTTTGGGTATTTGCAATAAAAATGTTCAAATTTTTCTGCATCTAAAAACAAATGAGCTAAAATAGTATGCGATTTATCCATATTTACAATTCTTATTCCATCGGGTTTAAATACAATATTTGTTTCTAATAATATATCCTTTAATGCTGTCATTAATGTTCTAAATGGAGCAATCTGAACAGTTTTAATTTCTAAGACATTGCCATCACTCATATATTATTTTCTCCTCTTGAATCTTTAAATACTTATGTTTTAAAATAATGATTTTAACGCATTAATAATTATAATATTTACTTAAACTTAGCAATATATGTGATAATAAATGGATTTTAATATTCTCTCCAGTACACTTGAAGAGACATATAAAAAATATGAAAATCAACCAGAGGTAATTAAAAAAATGCATGAATATTTAAGTAAACAATTACCACATGCATTAACACTTTTTATAGAACGAATAAATAGAAAAAATAAATTGGAAAAAAATAGTGAGTTATATATAGAAAAATTTTTAAATAATTCTGAAAAACAATATTTTTATATTCAACAATCTAATACATTTATTTTTTATGATGGTGTAAACTATAAAATCATCAATGAAGATGATATATGGCATATAATTCTTTCCGATATTTCTACACAAAAAGAATTAACTCCTTGGAAGCATAAAATTAAAAACTCAACAATTAAAAAAATTAAAGCAAAATTAATTACTCAAAGTATACCTGAGTCAACAACCATACAACATATTATTCAACATTTAACACCAATATTATTTAAATCAAAATCTGAAGTTAAATATTTTTTAACAGTATTGGGTGATAATATTTTAAAAAAACAAAGAACTGAAATTCATTTTTCAAGAATAGAATCGTGCGAGTTTTTTTCTTTTTTACAAGACCATATTCAATGCATACTTGGCAATAATTGTTTTCCTTGCAAAAGTATTAAATATAAATATAATAATCAAAATTACAAAGAATGTCGTATATTAAATTTTAATGAATCTGTTAAAATCGACAGTTGTTGGAAAGGATTTATTAAATCTAATATATTAAATTTAATAGCAGTATCTAGTCATTATTCAAACCAGTTTCAAAATGCTAATAATTATATTAAAGAAAAATGTCGCGATGAAGAAGTTAAACATCATATTTGTTATTTATCAAATATAAATAGTAATTCTTTAATTGAATTGTTTGCCATAGAATGGTTGGAGACCAGTAATGATAGTGGGGAAATAACTTGGTCTGAAATGTATTATTTATGGAAAAGTTTTATTAGGACACAATGCAAGTTGCCAATAATGCCTATTTTGATGAAAAATCTTAAACAATACTTATCAGAAAAATTTAATTATAATAAATTAACTGATTCATATACGATGATAACAAGTTCAAAATTATCATATGTTAAAAATTTCCAGATTTTTTGGAATGCGGTGGTGGAAGACGGTGATGATGAATTTGAAATAAGTGAATTATGGCATTTATATTTGAACTGGTTATCCCAGCAAAATATTAAAACACAAGGTATAAGTGAAGAAAAAATACATTTTCTTATTGAACATTTTTCTAAATCTCCTATAATTAATAAAAAAACAATCCTAAATATTAAATGTAATTTATGGGATAAACAAGAAGAAATGAATGAAATATTAAATCTAGTAAAAGTAGATTTATCCTTTTATCAAAATGAAGATATACCTATTTATAATCTTTATAAAAATTATTGTTCTAAAATTCTTGAAAGTAAGATACAAAAGACAGTTAGTAAAAAATATTTTGAAAAATACATTACGAGGATTATTCCTGCGGAATATATTAAAGATAATCAATTATTAAAAGAATATTGGACTACTTTTTAACGGCGACGTCCACCTTTTGTAAAACGTCCTGTGCGTCGGTTACGTTTTTCATGAATGGTGACACGTTTCACTCCAGTGCGTCTGCGTCCACGGCGAGTGCGGCGATGTTTCTTGTGACGTTTCTTATGATGACGACTGCCTTTTCCTTTGGCGGTCTTTCTAACAAATCCGAATTTACCTTTGCGGGTGAAATATCCCTTGGCGTGAAGGCGTTTGAGCATTTGAGGTCCCTTTGCGCTTTTTGCTGCGGATACAATACGGCCGTGTTTGTTCATCTTAAGATTTTTTTTAGTAAGAGCATCTCCTCTAGGTTTGACGGCTCCAGAGCTAGTTTTGTATGCAGTACCATGGTATACTTGTGCTCTTGATCCAACCAATAATTCAAAAGTTTTACCGTTGATGTGGTATTTTCCATCAGAGTGTTTAGTATGTCTTTTTGTCATTATATATTGTCATTAGAAAAAAAGTTTGAACGCGAATTGTCCTAAATATTTAATAATTTAAATAATAATTAAATATATATAATGCTAGTTAAACGAGATGAATTAATAAACACAACAGAAGAAATCCAACATTTAGAAATTCTTTTACAACAAGCTATATGGAAAAGAAGAGTGATATTAAAAAAAAGGCAACTGCAAGGATGGTTGGATTGGGTATGGGAAATATTAGGATATTAATAAGTCAAATTTAAATTGAAATAATATAAAGAATAAATAATTAAGTTACAATACACAATGCCTAAATCGAAAAAATCGGCTAATGATTTAAATGAAATATATCAAAAGAAAACTCAAAAAGAGCACATCAAAGATGCGCCCGATACATATGTTGGTGCAGTTGAACCAGATGAAGTAACAAACTGGTCTTTTAATAATGATGAACAATTGGCATTTTATAAGTATAATTGGACGCCAGCATTTTATAAACTATTTGATGAAGCTATAGTAAATTGTCGTGACCAATTTATTAGATTGCAGCAAAAACAAAAAACCGGAGAAGATGATATTATCCCAGTTACAATGATTGATGTTGCTGTAGATAAAGATACTGGGATTATTACCCTTATGAATGATGGTAATGGTATTGATGTTGCTCAACATCCTGAACATAAATTGTGGATTCCAGAAATGATTTTTGGTCATCTCATGACTTCTACTAATTATAAAAAATCAGAAAAAAAAATTGTTGGTGGAAAAAATGGATTTGGTATTAAATTAGTATTTATTTATTCCAAATGGGCACGCATTGAAACTGTTGACCATATTAGAAAAAAGAAGTATATTCAAGAATTTAAAAATAATCTTGATATTATTGAAAAACCAAAAATTACAAAAGCGAGCAAGGCAAAACCATTTGTTAAAATTTCCTTTCTTCCAGATTACGAGAGATTTGGAATGACTGGAATTACAGATGATATGTTTAATTTATTTAAGAAACGAACATACGATATTGCTGCGATTACTGATAAATCAGTAAAGGTGCGCTTTAATCATACTATGATTCCAATTAGAACATTGGAACAATATATTAATTTATATATTGGAGATAAAAGTCAAACTAAACGAATATTTGAAAAAAATGGGACTCGATGGGAGTATTGTGTTTGTTTATCTCCCGTAGATGAATTCACACAAGTTTCATTTGTAAATGGTGTTTATACATCAAAAGGTGGGAAACACGTAGAATATATTTTAAATCAATTGGTTAAAAAAATTATAGTGTACATTGAAAAAAGGAGAAAAATAAGAGTAAAGCCAGCTGCAATTAAAGAACAGCTCATGTTGTTTGTAAATTGTGTGGTAGAAAATCCATCCTTTGATAGTCAAACAAAAGATTATATGAACACGCCTATCTCAAAATTTGGTTCAAAATGCGATGTTACTAGTAAATTTATAGATAAAGTAGTTAAAATGGGCGTCATGGAAGCAGCGATTAGTTTAACTGAAATTAAAGATAATAAAGCTGCTAAAAAAACCGATGGTAGAAAATCAAAGACCATCCGCAATATTCCGAAGTTGATTGATGCAAATTGGGCTGGCGGTACACGTTCAAGCGATTGTGTTCTTATTTTGTGTGAGGGGGATTCGGCAAAAGCAGGAATTGTTTCTGGTTTGTCCAAAGAAGATAGAAATAAGTTTGGAGTTTTCCCTTTAAAAGGAAAATTAATGAATACAAAAGACATGTTGCAAAGTAGAATTAACGATAATGCAGAAATTACAAATATTAAAAAAATTATTGGTTTGGAAACAAACAAAGTATATTCAGATGTTGCCACTGCTAAGAAATGTTTAAGATATGGTCATGTTTTATTTATGACTGACCAGGATTTGGATGGTTCTCATATTAAAGGACTATGTGTTAATTTATTTCATTCACAATGGAAAGAACTTTTACAGTTGGATAACTTCCTTGGATTTATGAATACTCCTATTATTAAAGCAAAAAAGGGTAGTCAAGAAAAGAGCTTCTATAGTGAAAGTAAATACAAGGAATGGAAACAGTCCAATAATAATGGAAAAGGATGGAAAATTAAATATTTTAAGGGTTTGGGTACATCTACTGCAAAAGAATTTAAAGAATATTTTGCAGACAAGAAAATGGTTTATTTTAAACATAATGGTACTTTATGTGATGATGCAATTGATATGGCTTTTAACAAAAAAAGAGCTGATGATAGAAAAACATGGTTGGGTTCATATGACCCTGATGCGGTTCTTAATCCAGATACTTCAGAAATCACATATGATGAATTTGTTGGTCGAGAATTGATTCACTTTTCAAAATATGATTGTGACAGGTCAATTCCAAATATGATGGATGGAAAGAAAATTAGTACCAGAAAAATTTTATTTGCAGCTTTTAAAAGAAAGTTGCATTCTGAAATTAAGGTCGCGCAATTTGCCGGTTATACCAGTGAACATTCGGCGTATCATCACGGTGAGAAATCCTTGGTAGAAGCTATTGTAAATATGGCGCAGGAATTTGTTGGTTCAAATAATATTAATGAGCTCCTCCCTCTGGGTCAGTTTGGTACTCGTCTTCAGGGTGGCAAAGACCATGCATCTGAAAGATATATTTACACCATGTTGAATCCGATTGTTAAATATATTTATAGAGAAGCAGATTTGCCTGTTTTGAATTATTTGGATGATGATGGTACCCCAGTTCAACCGGACTTTTATGCTCCTATTATACCCATGGTGTTGGTTAATGGTGGTAAAGGAATTGGAACAGGTTTTAGTTATGAGGGTTTGCCTTATAATCCTAGTCAAATTATAAAATATTTGCAGTGGAAGTTGAAAAATAATGTTGGTGCGCGACCAACAATTGAACCTTATTATGAAGGATTTAAGGGTACAATTACAAAAATTTTAGATATTAAAGACGCTTTAGATACAAGTAAAATTTATAAGAAATATTTGATTAAAGGAGTATGGAAAATTCTAGGAGTTGACAAAGTGCAGATTACAGAATTGCCTATAGGTGTATGGACAGACGATTATAAGAAATTTTTAGAATCTTTAATTGATGATTCAGGAAAAAAACCAAAAAAGAAAAAACAAATTTTAAAATCTTATACAGATATGAGTACTGATTCTGAGATTGATATTACAATTAAGTTAGTCCCGGGTGTAATGCAAAGTATGTTGCCGAAAGAAACAGATTATGGATGTAATCAATTGGAAAAGGCACTCGGTCTATATACAACCAGGACAACAACCAACATGAATTTATTTAATAATAAACAACAATTGAAAAAGTATACAACCGTATATGATATTATTGAAGAATATTACAGTACTAGATATAATCTGTATGTAGAGCGTAAAAAGCATCAATTGTTGATACTTCAAAAAGAAATGGTAAAACTTTCAAATAAAGCAAAATTTATTCAAGAGCAGTGTGTTGAACCGCCTACTTTAGTTTTAAGGAAAAAGAAGAAAGCTGAAGTTATTCAGATGCTGAAAGATAAAAATTATGATACTATTGATAATGATGATGAATATAAATATTTACGCGCGATGTCTATTGATAGTGTTGAAGAGGAAAATTTGCAAAAATTATTGAAAGAAAGAGATAATAAAACACAAGAATTAGATATTCTTAAAAATAAAACAATTGAACAAATATGGAAAGAAGAATTGAAAGAGCTATCTGTAAAATATAGTATTTACCGAAATGACAGAATTAGAAGAGCATCTGGTGTTGTTAAAAAGAAAACAAAACTAAGAAAAATTAAAAAGAAAAAAAATAAATAAAAAGATTAAATAATTATAATCAATATACAAAAATTTTTATTGATAATATTTCTATTGATAACATTTCTATTGATAAAATTATATAACTTAATTCAAAAAAATTGACTTAGATAGATAATAACTATATGATATATATAATCATGACTAGTATTACCTTTCATAACGATACTCTCTCTCTTAATCACCTTTGGTATGAATCGCAAAAAAATTTGATTGCGAATGTGTGTATTCAATTAGGTCAATCTGATAAAATTAGCGAAATGACTACAAAACTTCTCGGTGAAAAGCTTAAAATCAAAGCTTTGAAGGATCCGAATAAACCTAAACGTCCTAAGTCAGGATATCTGTTCTTTTGCGATGACGCACGCCCAAAGTTGATGAGTAAAATGAAGAAAAAGAATGAGAAAATTAATTTGGGTGATATTGCAAAATCTTTGGGAAGTGCTTGGAAAAAGTTGGCGAACAAGGATAAAGCTCTTTATGAAGCAAAAAGTGCAGAAGCTAAGTCAAATTATGAGGTAGCTATGGAAAAATATAATGCGACAAATGCTTAGATAATTTAAATAAAAAATTTAAATTATTTATAAAATTTTTATTGATATTTCAGACATTTATTTTATTTAAAATTTTATTTACATGTACCATACCTTTTTTTTCAGTTCTTTCTATAAATTTAATCTTTGTTACATCAACATCTACTTTAGATAATGATTTATATTTAGAATTAATTTTTACTAAATAAGCCGCTTGTTTAATTATTTTATGATGAATTCTTTTTTCAGTTGGATTTTTAATAATAGCATGAGGGGAAGGATAATCCGATAAATGCAACCAATAATCGTTTGGTTTAGCTTCTTCAACTAGTGTATCATTTTCTTCTTCATTTTTTCCTATAATAATATTGTAATTTCTAAAAGTTATGTCTAACATTTATTTCTTTTAAAATAAAAACAGAAATAAATCAATTTAAAACCAGTGTTTCAATTCCAATGTGTTATTTGTGTAAGTAGATGTTGGTCTAGTCATAGGAACAGCCATAGTACTTACATCATTCTTAAATTTAATATATCCTTTAGCTTCTCCATAAATTTGCGGTATGCAATAATTTAATACTAATGTATTTAAACTTTCAACTTGTTTAGTAATATTGTTTCTTTGATTAGCAGAATGTTGTAAAAACATACTTCTCATTATTATTTTAAGTGTATCTTCATCCTGGTCACCAATCAAAAATCTACCATTTGAAACTTTATATACACCAGACTTTAGCCCATTTTGCAGAATTCTTATATTTCCGGCGCTAAAAAATGTATCTGATAACACATTTGTTTGCCAATTACCATTAAGGGCATCTCTATAAGAAGTGGATTGACCATTTGGTATTTTATCATGTAATTGAAATCTATCATGAGGATTATAATTTAAAATGTTTACTCTTCCATTTGATTGCATTTATATTTGTATAGAAAAAAAATATCTTCTATTTTATATAATGACTTTTCAAAAAACAGTTTTAATGGTTGCCTTTGTTGTATTAATAATTTTTTTAACTATACTCGGTTTAATGATTCGCAATGCTGTTAAAAATGGTGAATTTCCTCCAGAAATTGGCTTTTGCCCCGATTATTGGAAAACGTCATATAATAAAAATGGCGGTTTAGTATGCTTAAATTCATTGAAATTGCCAATAAGTAAAGATGGAGGTGTGGCTCCATGCGACACCTTAGATTTAAGTGATTCTAAATACCAAGGAATGGGTCCTAAAGCTATGCGTTCCAAATGTGAAATCGCAAATGCATGCCATGTTACATGGGACGGAGTTACAAATGGGACAGATGTTAATAATAAAAAATGGTGTTAAATACTAATTTTAAATAATGTTAAAATTAATATATAAAAATTATAATTAAGAATATATTAATGAACCAATTAAATATTAATAATATCTTAAATAGAAATGAAAAAGAAAAAGAATTATGTGATATTTTAAATACATTTGAAAATGAAAAAACTAATATGAAAACAAAAAGAGGTATATACGTATATGGTAATCCGGGTACAGGAAAAACTGTATTTGTTAAAAATACACTCAAAAAATTAAATTATGATATTATTTCTTTTGACGCTGGTGATTTTAGAAATAAACATATTATTGATACTATAACAAAGCATAATATGTCTGATAAAAATGTTATAAGTTTATTTACAAAAAAAAAGAAAAAAATAGCTATTATTATGGATGAAATCGATGGAATGAATAGTGGTGATAAGGGTGGTATTAATGCATTAATTAAACTTATCAGACCTAAAAAAACAAAAAAACAAAAAAAAGAAGATATTACTATGATACCGATTATTTGTATTGGAAATTATCATATTGATAAAAAAATAAAAGAAATGATGAAAGTA